>Ga0209709_10001350_pt1 | contig 22676 bp, 20 predicted proteins | sample ArcticOcean_MG_C_2_FD_187435 | JGI IMG/M metagenome (GOLD analysis project Ga0209709, IMG submission 187435) | Marine microbial communities from western Arctic Ocean - ArcticOcean_MG_CB4_136 (SPAdes) (version 2) | ecosystem: Environmental > Aquatic > Marine > Oceanic | place: Arctic Ocean...
CGACGGTTGCATGAATTTTGAAGACCATTTCCCAACTGAACCATCTGAGCATATTGACTCGGATGGCGACGGAGTCGGAGACAATGCTGATGTTTTTCCTGAGGACTCAAATGAAACCCAAGATACTGATGGCGATGGATTTGGGGATGAATCTGATGCATTCCCCACACAAATAACTCAATGGGCAGATTATGACGGTGATGGATTTGGTGATAATTATGCTAATTCAAGTTGGGATGCAGGTTTTACAATGCCTGGCGAATACGTACCCTTTGCATTTAGGCAGGATGCATGTCCACTTTTGGCAGGAACTTCTTATTTAGGAATCATCCATGATGAAGGGATTGTGATATATGGATGTCCAGATACTGATGGCGATGGTTATTCAGATATTATTGAATCTGTATCGAATGATCTCGAACAAGTAAGCGAAAAAGAAGATGGTTTTTTAGGTATTGATTTAGACCTAATAGGCATTGCTTTATCGCTAATAATACCACTTATTGCCATTACTATAGGGTGGTATTACTCTACTCGAAAACGTAGAAATATAGAGAATTTAATTGAAGTTATGAAAAACTGGGATAATCCCTTAGATTTGACAACATGGTTTGATTCGGTATCCACAGATGCGATATTGAGTGGTGAAATAAATCATGTTCAATTGGAACTATTGCGAACTCATTATAGACGCCACCACGATTATCTTGCATCAATTCATAATACTACCGAGCCACTATTGCCCAAAGACCAGAACTTGTAATAAATTGATTCCGAAATATTTGCAATTGTCATTTACATTCAATTGCCGGCACTCATCATCATTCAACCCTGCCACTCTTTTGGCGATATAGCCCTCTCTAGGAAGACTAAATTAATGATGAAATTATTACTGCAAATAGGTTCGAATGATGAATGGTTTCTCAGTGTATCGGTAAAATACCAATATGCCCAAATGGCATGCTGCTGCATAGCCAAGTCCCCATTCGCTTCCAAACATAATGCCTAAGCAGTAACTGTGTAAGTATCCAATACCATACATTGGATTATTCAACCATTTGTAGGGTCCCGCCTCAGTCCACTCACCATGTGATTTTTCATGGAAGAGGTCCTTGTAGTAATAGACATCAATCCCAATCACCCAAGTCGCCCAATATTTGATGCCAAAACCGGCGATGAACATTGGAATTACCAGGCCCCACATTAGAGTAGGTGATAGAGAAAAGGCACCCTGTAGATGTAGGGCAGCAGCGGACATTCCGGTTCCGACATTGAAAAACATTAATCCCAAGATCATTTGGAAGTAAAGCCAAGCTCTTTCCTCACCAAATTTCCGAATCATCCAACGCTTGATTCCAGTTCCCAAAATGAGGGTCTTTCCAATATAATAAAACACCCAACACGAGATTGCAAATTGAACGAGGAAATCATTCTCTATGGCAAGATTTCCGATGTATACTGATAATGCAATCAAAGGAAGCCATACTAGCAAAATTTTGCCAGCATCAAGACGGATGCCCATCATTGAGAGAAATACATCAAAGCACTTCCACACATTCTCTTTGGGCCATCGATTATAATCTGAATCTTGATGCCCAGCGTCCCTGTGTTGTATAGGCATATTGCGCGGTGTTTAGATATGCAAATGAATGTTGCTGTGGCGGTCGTCGAAATTGAGTTCTTTATGAGGGATGCTTTCCTGTCATCCCCCTTCAAATCATAAGTTTTCCTTTTTGGTACGGGAAATAAATAAGTACTTCTTCCCCGAGGATTTCACATGGTCAAAAGTGCCGGGTATCTGTCGAACTTCCCTGTGAGGTCCTCAGAATTGCGGCCGACGCAAATGATGCGCCCCTCGACAATGATAGAAATTTGTTTCCAAGAGAAATATTTCGATTTCACTGGTCGTGCATCACGTTCAGAATTCGGGTTATTTTGTCTCCTCAGCACATTTTTGGGAGTTCTTATCAATGCTGTGATTATCTCAATCGGTGGTTTTTTTGAAAAATGGGGTGGAGTTGTCTCATACTCGCTCGTAGGGATTATCACTATCATATTCCTCATACCATTCGCGGCAGTAAGTGCTCGCAGACTTCATGATGTCGGAAAATCCGGTTGGTATCTATTGTTCATTCTTCTCCCCATCATCGGTTGGTATTTTCTCATTACGGCATACACTACTGAAGGAAGTGATTTTAAAAACGCCTATGGGAAAGTACCCGTGAATGACAACTAATTACAGTTGAGAATTGTTTCAATTCCTTGGAATTGGGCGCACAAGAATTGAACAATCGTCTTAAAACAGCAACATCTCTGAATACTCAGCAGATACAGAACCTCGAAGGTACTGGACCCAAATTTAATTTCTCAATTCGGAACGAAGACCTTCGGTAAAAAAACCTCTCGAAATTCGTGAAGTCAAAGTGCTCAGTGATGTGAGTGCATGACTCTTGAGTCTTGCATCAATCTCGATGTTGCCGGGAATCTCCTTGCCTTTGTGAGCGAGAATTATTGTTTCGACCGCCGCCACGGTTATTCTGTTGAGGACGAGAACCTCTCTGTGAATTCCCACGTGATTGTTGGTTACGATTGTTATTTCGTGGACGCTTTTTAGCACCGGAACTATCTTTGATCTTACCAGCTTTTTGGCCTGGTTTTGGGATAGCACCAATGAAATGGAAAGGGTGATTGCTTTCGACAGGAATCTCTTTGCCAATCAATTGTTGAATTCCAACGAGATAACCGCTTTCTGAGTCGTCACAGAAGGCGTATGCAATGCCACTACGGCCGGCACGTGCGGTTCGCCCAATTCGGTGAATATAACTTTCAGGTTCGTTTGGCAAATCATAGTTGAATACGTGGGTAATACCATCGACATCGATACCTCGACTTGCAATATCAGTCGCAACAAGTATCGGAATATTTCCATCTTTGAATCCGGCTAATGCCTTGGTGCGAGCCCCTTGACTTTTGTTTCCGTGTATTGCAGCAGCAGATATGTTACTTTGGTCAAGTTGTTTGACCAATCGATTCGCACCATGCTTTGTACGAGTGAATACGATGCCACGTTGGACACGTTCATCTTTGATGAGTTGAACCAGTAAGCGTCGTTTATCTGCTTTCTTCAAAAACATAATCTTCTGATTAATACGGTCTACTGTCATCTCTTTTGGACTGACATCGACCATGATTGCATTGTTGAGGAAACTTCCTGCAAGTTTTGCGATAGATTTGGGCATCGTGGCGCTAAACAACAAGTTTTGTCGCTTTTTTGGTAGAAGTTTGATGACTTTCTCAATATCTCTTATGAATCCCATATCGAGCATTCGGTCCGCTTCATCGAGAACGAAAAATTCAACTCTTCCAAGGTCAATATGACCTTGGCCGATGAGGTCTAACAGGCGTCCAGGGGTCGCCACAAGAATATCCAAACCCTTTTGCAAAGCACGTACTTGTGGGTTTTGATTCACACCTCCAAAGATTACGCGATGACGAATGTCCATGTTTCCACTGTACGCAGCAAACCGTTCATCGATTTGAGCAGCAAGTTCTCTAGTGGGTGAGAGGATTAGCGCTCGAATAAACCGCTTACCTTGAGGTTGCTTTCTACTCATTATTTGAAGAACAGGTAAAGCAAATGCGGCAGTTTTACCGGTTCCAGTTTGTGCTACACCCAACACATCGCGCCCCTCCAAGAGAGGTGGAATTGATTGAATTTGAACAGGTGTTGGGGTTGTGTAACCCTCTGATTTAACAGCGCGAAGTAAGGTCTCCGAGAGGCCAAGAGATTGAAAGTCAGTCATTGTAATCCTATTCCGTTAATTGCCCTAAAACCAAGGTTTACAGGCGACTACAAGCACGCCTCAATACTCTTTGCCTAAATACTCGATTGATGAAAGGATATGCTATCGGCTGGTCTAGCATTCCACTTCACGCGCCGTTCAAAGGATTGGCTGGTTTCGTAGCCACTCCAAGTCCGAGATGTAGAGTTGTCGAATATCATCAAGACCAAGAACCAACATGGCCAATCGTTCAAGTCCCATCCCCCATGCGAGAACAGGAGATGAGATTCCGAGTGGTTCAGTAACTTCAGGTCGGAATATTCCAGCTCCACCCAATTCAAGCCATTTACCACGCCATTTCACTTCGATTTCAAGGCTCGGTTCAGTGTAAGGGAAATAGGCTGGGCGAACTCGGACTTCAGGATAGCCCATTTTGGCATAGAATTTTTTGAGTGTTGTAACAAGCATTTGCAAGTTTGCACCTTCCTCCATAATTATGCCTTCAATTTGATGGAATTCGGGTAAGTGTGTGCGGTCGATTGCTTCCTTTCTGAATACTCGGTCGATTGAAAACACACGGCAAGCATCTTTCGGATTTGCTGCAAGGTATTGGATGGTATTGACAGTGGTATGTGTACGCAACAAACCTTTCTCGGAAGTTTCTGCAGAAAAATTACCGCCCCAGCCCACGGAGCCAGTATCGCCACCGTGCTCATGAATCGCTCCCCATGCCTCGGTGAGGTGTTTTGGAAGTTCGATAGATTTTGGACTCTCAAGATAGAATGTGTCTTGCATTTCTCGAGCAGGGTGGTCTTGAGGAATAAACAACGCATCCATGTTCCATCCCGCAGTTTGGACATAGTCATCAACCAATTCGGAAAAGCCCATCTCCAAGAAGATACTGCGGATACGTTCGATCAATGCCTGCATAGGATGGCTACGCCCAGTCCGAGGTGTGGCTGATTCAAGGGTGACATCGAAGGGCCGGTAATCTGCTTCTTTCCAAGCGTCTGATTGAAGTAATTCAGTCGTTATTTCACTGATGGATTGTTTTTCGACTAATGCATCAGCACTGACGGATTGACCTTGAGATGTAATGGACCAAGTACGGGAGGTTGAAATTACCGACTCAATCAATCCGCGTCGAGAATTGAAATGCTCCAAGAGAGCAACATCGAGAGATTCTGGTGCCGCTGGCAAAGATTGAATAAATGCTGTTCGTGATTCGATTTCCGTGTCAACTGTAGATGGGTTGGGTGTGACAAATATTCCACCTTCAAGTTGTACGCCTAACCGTTTCATGAGTCCGACACCTGGTCCTGCTTCATGACGTTCAAATTCAGATTGCAAGCCAGCCATAGTCGGTGTTTCGGAATGTGTAATCCAATTCCAAATACGCGCCTCAAGCAGTCCGTTATCTTTTGCTTTATGCCCTTCATCAGCAAGACGTATAATGGCTGAACTGGTTTCAGTTGTTGAAGCAAAGCCCGCATTGCTAAGCCCATGTCCAGCACCAACCGCCACTGCTTGGTCAGCCCATTCACACTCGCTTAGAATTTCTGCAAGTGTCCATTTGTGGCCACTTTCCCCTTGCATGATGCGCAACATTCTGCGCTCAGGGTTGAGCAAAGCGTCTGCGTCCATGTTGGTTCGTAATGATTCATACCCTTCAATTCTATGGAGTGGAAAGGTCCATCAAGGGCTTTCTTTCGACTTCTCTGTTTTGCCAGTTATTCTTCTTCATCCCAGAGGAAGATTGAACAAGCAGGGCATGAATATTCGATGGGGCGGTCAGATTCAAGAACTTCTAAATGCCCACATGAACCACAGAGAACGGTACATTTCTTTGGTTCGTCTAACGTGACATCAACTCGATACATGACTCGGCCAGCATCGGGAAGTTGGGTCGATTCTGGCACCCAGTTTTCAATCTCCTCCGGCGACATACCACGGTCGGATTTAATCGTCATTCCGAGTAAGAACAAGACGATTCCACTCAAACCAATAGTTCCTGCCAATGAGATGATGCCTGCGACGCTAAAAAATGCACCAGCAATTAAACAAATAATGCCCGCAAAGAGAAAGTTTTCACGAACATTTTTCATGATGAAACCTCACTTAAGCGCCTGTGCCAAGGCTTCGGCAACACGAGGTATCTGCTCCAAAGGAACTGCACACAATCCCACACGAACACCACCGGTAAGGGGGACGAGGAAGACATTTTGTTGAGCACATTTCTCTGCAATAGTTTCAGGGTCGTCATGTTCTAACCAAGCAAAAAAACCATCATGCGTGGGATTGAGTGGAACCTTGTGTGTCTCACAACATTCCTTCAGGAGATCTCTACGGGTGACAAGGAGAGACTTCAATCGGTCTCGTTCTTTACCCCAAGCTGCTCCGCCCTCAGCAGATGAATGCATTTCACTGATGGTATATTGTGCCACTCTTGGTGCAGCGGACCAAGTTTGCCGACCAGTCACGCCCATCACCGTTGCAATCTTTTCAATGACTTCAATATCTGGGTGAATACTAACCAAAGCACCGGTGCGCAATCCATAGACAGTATGTGATTTCGACAGTGAAACCGCGAATGTGATCAGCAAGTTCTCAGTCCACGGCCAGCCTTCTTCAATGGCTTCACGAATCGTATGCCCCCATCCATGAGGGTCTTCCGCATACAAATGATATGCAGAATCCAGGAGCAATGTATGTCCAACATGCTCGTTTGAAGATGCACTTTCCATGATGGCTTCTAAAAACGCTGTACGCCCTTCAGAGGTTAATGACAAGCCGGTTGGGTTGTGAGCAGGGTCGTTCAACCAAATCATTACTTTGTCCTGTGAAGAACAAAGAGAGGCGAGTTGGTTTTTGAAACCCTTAATGTCGACAAATGGATGTTGTTGCTCCTCCGATGAAGGTAATAATGGATATGTTTCTACGCCAAGGTCACATCCTGACAAAAAGCCATCGTAAGGTCCCCAGTGACGGTCACGAAGCAATACTCTATCGCCTCTATTGGAAAAATTTGCAGCAGCTAGATACAGTGCACCAGAGCCGCCAGGAGTGGCAGTAGCCGTCATAGAGATTCCCAGTTCATTCAATGGTTCACGATGTTCTCCAAGCGCTAGTGTTTTTGCCAAATCGAGAAATGCAGGGAGTCCTTTCAACGGCGCATAGGCTGCAATCTCGACAGCCGGTGCAACCCGAATGGCTTCATCGACAACTTGGTTAATTGCAAGAGACCCATCATCTTCAAGTAAAGCACCAATTGTTCCATTGACTGCATCAATACCTTCTGCGATGGCTTTTTGATAACGTGCCCACCATCCAAAAATGGTATCATTTCCCACCTTCGTCTGAGCATGGGAGTTGAGTAATCCCGCACCAGCATTAGGGTCCATGCCTCTCCGAATGCGGCGTTGTTCTTTGACTTGTCTCTCGATTTCGTTCACCTTTCTGATACTTTGAATCATAGAACCCCCTTCCTTTCTATCCGTTTCATTCATCAAGGGTAAGTGTCTGGGACAGTTCGTCGCCTGTGTAGCATAGCTGGTAGTGCATCGGATTTGTAATCCGAAGGCCGGGGGTTCGAGTCCCTCCGCAGGCTCCTTTCCCGTCGCGTTGAGCGAGAAATCCGATAAGCCCCCAAGTGGACGGATTTCCATGCGTCCATTCCACCTTGCTTTCCCAGTACGTGATTTGACACAAACTGAATTGTTCTATGTCGATGTTTTAGGGTGTTCAATTGGTCGAAGAACTGAACATACGATAAATTTCAATTTCCATGGTCATCAAATTGTGGCCCATCTTGTCGATTCGATGCCAGACCAAACCGATAACGGGTGTGTTGATGGAAAACAAGTCCCACCGTTTCATTTCGGATTGGTCATGGAATTCGATCAATGGCTTGCATTTCGAGATGAGTTGATGGCAAAGGAAGTGGATTTCCGTCTCCAACCACATATACGCTATCCAGGGTGCATCGGTGAACAGGCAACAATGTTTCTCAATGACCCATCCGGGAATGCGGTTGAATTCAAATCGTTCAAAGATGATGAGCGATTGTTTGCAACAATTGATGATGCAGAACATATCGCCGGTGGCGGAGTTCTGTAAAGCGAATCCTCAAAGTCATGGATTCAGTGGGTATGCCATGGTAGCCCAACGATTAGATGGCAAAGCCTGCGCAGCGGAAGTCGAAGAAGAACTCCTGATTCGCATTGCAGCATGTAATGAAAAGGGCATCAAGCCACACTTGGCAGTTGTAATCGTCGGTGATGACCCTGCAAGTCATGTCTATGTTGGTTCAAAGGTTCGAGCATGCGAACGTCTTGGCATCAAAAGTACTCACATTGAATTGTCAGTTGATTCAACCGAAGCACAGGTGCGTGAAGAGATAATATCCTTGAATAAAAAAAGCGACCTTCATGGAATTCTTGTTCAATCACCCTTGCCTAATCATATGAATGAAGAAGCACTTACTGATTTGATTGACCCCGCAAAGGACGTCGATGGTTTCCATCCACAAAACCTCGGACGATTGGTTCAAGGGCGTTTGGATGGAATGTTGCCGTGTACTCCTCGCGGTGTAATGCGCATGTTGTCATGGGCCGGAATCGAAACTGAAGGGAAAACCGCTGTCGTTCTTGGGCGTTCTAGAATCGTCGGTATGCCGCAATCACTCTTGCTTGGTGCCAAAGGTGTCGATTCAACCGTAACTGTAGCTCATTCACGTACCAAAAATACCGCTGCTTTGTGTGCAAGTGCCGATATTGTCATCGCCGCTGTTGGACGGCCAGAAATGGTCACTGAAGATTGGATTAAGGAGGGGGCAGTTGTTATTGATGTGGGTATTAATCGAGTGGATGACAGCAGTCGAGAACGTGGATGGCGCCTTGCAGGTGATGTACACCCCGATGTCGCAAACAAAGCGTCTTGGCTTTCTCCAGTCCCAGGTGGCGTGGGTCCGATGACCATCGCCATGTTAATGGAAAATACCGTTCGGGCTGCTGAACAATCCGATGTCGCTTAACAACACTCATAGGTTGGTGGCTTTTAGGCACCTCTGCCATGGACCCAAAAGCACCTCGGACCGCTACGGCTACCCTCGTTTTAGGGATGGTTGCATGGATTTTATGTGTCGTTAGTCTCGTCTTTAAACTCGGACTTTCAGATGGTTTTGGAAGTGAAGAAATAGTCATTATCGTCATCGGTGGTCTCTTTTTCCTCATTTCTTTTTTGGCTTCTCGGGAACGGGAAGAAATTGTGATGATTCAATCACTTTCTGTGGAAGAGCAATTTGCTGCAATAGAATCTATGCCAACGAGATTCACTTCATCATCCACGGATGTTGATCAATTCGGATTTGAAACTCAACCTCAAGATATTTCGGATTCAAAAGTAATTGTTGCATCCATATTGGGCCAAGATGAAGTGGTAGCACCTCTAGAAATCAACACAGCAATGGCTGCCTTATCCTCTGGTGACTCTGGTCTAGTTGGAGCCGAAGCAGTTCGGAATAATCCAGCCCCGCATGCGCATACTGAGCAATTCCGCGAAGTCTTCAAGTCGTCGAGCACAACACAAGATGGCTTTAACCGAATGAAGGTTGAGAGCATACCTTTGCCAGGGGAACAGAAGGTCCGTTCAACACCTGATTTGCCATGGCTTACACAGAAACACGAGTTCCAAGAATCAGGCGTCGCTCAGGTGCCATTGCCAGGTGCTACTCAATCGCCACCGGAAGTCAAACCACCTCAAGAAAATGTACCTGAAATGCCCGACTTAGGTGATTTATTTGTTGAGGGAACACAAGAAAAGATGCAAGAGTCCGGACTCCCCACACTTCCAAATATTGATGACTTATTCTGATATATTTCCATAATTCAATAGAGGTTGGACTCTTGGCTCATCATATGTGGACTGAGAAGTTTGACCTTCATAGCCATTCCACAAGCAGTGATGGGCAGCATCCAGTCGATGATGTTGCACAAATGATGTCCGACTCAAATGTTCGTTATTGGTCTTTAACCGACCATGATACTATTTCTGGATGGGATACAGCTCGTACTGCTGCAGATAAGCGTGGTCTCGTCTTTATCCCAGGTGTAGAATTAACATGTATGCCAGGATTACAAGCCGACGTCAATATTCTTGAACTCCAAAATAGGGAAAGAGCATCAGATTCATGGCATCTCTTGGCATATTTCCCGGCAATAGAATTTCAAAGTGAGCAGCACCAACAATTCAAGGCTTGGCTTGCACCTTTGGGTGAAGGAAGAATTCCACGTATGTTGGCAATGGTCGAAAAGTTGGCTGAACTTGGGATGCCTGTCGATTTCGATGCCGTCATCGCTCGAGCGGGAGATTCAGTCGGACGCCCGCACTTGGCAGATGAAATGATTAAATCGGGTTATGTTGAAACTCGGCAAGAAGCGTTTGATAAATGGATTGGGGATGGAAAGCCAGTTCACATAACACGTCCTAAACCAAGTATCGTTGAAGCATGCACAGCCGTTCATGCCGCAGGTGGGATTACATCGCTTGCCCATCCATTGTATTACTGCATTGATACGGATGCTTTGGTGACTTTTTGCCTTGAATCTGGTGTTGATGCTATCGAATGTTTTCACCGAAGTCACAGTGATGCTTACCGCTTTCAACTATGGTCTGCAGCCAAAGATTCAGGACTTTCAGTGACCTGCGGTTCAGATTTTCATGGGACGATGTACAATCAAATGCCAGGTCGAATGGCAGTTCCAATAACGACTCTACCAACTTCAATCAAGAACTCGTTGCAGTCTCTGGGCGAGACATTGCGTCAATCATGAGAGCGGCCTCGAACAAAATCACGACCGGCATTGCGACCAAAAAAAGTGATAGTGGGTCTGGGGGAGAGAGAAATGCCCCCAATAAAAAAGCGCCAAACCAAATATGTCTTCGATATGAACGTACAGTTTTCCGATCTACTATTTCCATCCTCAATATCAGTAAAGTAACCAGCGGTGCTTGGAATCCGATGGCAGATGCAATTGCCAAATTGGCAACAAACCCGATGTAACTTGTAAGTCTCCATTCTGTCGACAAACCGGCAGTCTGTGCGTCGGTTGTCAAATATTCAAGAAGCATAGGAATGAGCCAATTCCAGGAATAGTAAATACCTCCCATCAATAGGATAATTGCAGAAAACAAGGTTACAAGTAAGGTTTTGTTTGGGCGAGGTGATTGAATTTTCAATTCAGCTAACCGTTGACGGAAGGCCAAGTTTTTACTTGCCTGCCAACTCCCTTCAGTCAAGAATACAACCACCATACACAGTAAGCCCACGTGTGCGGCAAGCCGAACTTGAAGTAGGATAAATTCGACTGGTGTAGTAACAATAATATCGACATCCGCAGGTAATCTGGTGGGGTCGATAAGCCAGGCAATGAAATTTTTTGTCAATGGAAATGTCGCCATAAAGCCTAGTGTAAATATTACTGCAAGCATTTTGACTCTTTTGCGAAGGTACAACTGGAATGAAACGAGAATTTCTCCACCAGGTGAATCAAGCAGTTCATCAACTGCATTGACCAAACCTTCCACTTCTGCCATTGATGTATGCACGGGGCTGACCCTCATAACACACACTCATTGGCCATGTCATTCTTGTTCCCAAAGGTGCGACGGTGTAGAATCGTAAAACTTACGATGGTATTTTTTCAATCGACGAACCCGATTGAAGACAAAGCCAGTAATCCATAGCGATGCCAATGACAGGAATATGGCTTGGCCCATCTTATCTTCGTGGTAATCATTCAATACCCTAACTTGTATGACATCGCCAGAATCAGCATCACTTGGATTATGCATCATGATATAGTGGAATGCCTTTGGTCCATCGAAAGGTAACAGAAGAGTTTCTTGAGGTGCAACAGTGTACGCTTCACCAAGGGTACTCGCAATATTCCAATCGATGGAACCATTCTCCATTGTGAGTGGAGCTAGATCAACGCTTATGACCACCACTTCCATTGTCAATGAATCATCGAGATTCGTCACATTCGAATGGACTTGCACCCCAGAGTCAATTTGTGGGATGATTTCCAAACGAAAATCTTCTGGTCCAAGTTGATACGAGACGCGTTCATCAATTGTTTCAGTTTGAACTTGAACAGCCATGAGGATGGTTGTCAGCATGAGCAAGGTGATGATTCCTTCAACAAGTATGTGTTGTCTGATTTTCTTGGTTGTTAATCCTTTGAAAAAGCTGCCATGGTCGTTTCGTAATCGCGGTTGAAGATAGTGAACAAACAATGCACCAACTCCTCCGATGAGCATTCCCAATGGTATGTCGATAAACCAGTGAATTCCAAGATACAAGATGGTGAACATGAATAATACGGTATTGATTAAGACAAACATGTGATAACGATAGTGGCGCCATTCTTTGATGGTTCCACCGCTTTCCTTAACGTGTAAGTAATTCAAAAGAAGAATGCCGAAAGGAATGGCTATATGCAAAGAAGGAACTGCATTATCCAGTGGGTCATGGGTTGCATAAAATACAGTGTACCAGCCATCATGGTAAAGTAAGGATTCCATTCCTGGAATCCATGAGGAAGTGACTTCGACATTGAAAAACAAGTAATAAGGGACTGCAAGTGCATAAATCATCAAATAATTCAAAGTGACTTTATCGGTCATATCTCGGTCGCCAGTGTAGGCGAAATACACAGTTGTGACATAAATTAAAAACAAGTAAATGAACAAATAATGGAAGTTCAGAAAGGTAGTGAGTGTATCATTAAGGAAAAAATTCTGAATGTGTAGCGTAAGATCGCCTTCGAGTGAATAGAGTGCCTCAGTCCAATGGCCTGTTTTTCCTTTGATGGGTTCGTTCAATTTGTCAGTTAGTAATTTCCATATGAGTATGACAAGATAACCCATTATATGCAAGTAATAGCGCTGACTACGAATGACCTGCCACCATTTTCGGAACGGGGTACGCATCGACACATCATGGGATGTGAAAAGCCAGCAAATTATTGGTGTGAGTACTAAAATGAGCCCAATCATGATTTGAGAAGGGTCCATATTAAGGGGCAGGGGTAGTCCATATAAGGCATTGCGACAGGAAAGTGGAGGAAAAGTCCCTTCCATTATATTTCAAGAGAATTTCACATTCAGATAGCAGGTCTTAGAAGGGAGTTCTTAGTGGGGTTAGATGGTGAAGTCCATGTGGCAACAGGCACCGGAGAATACACTTGAAAGCCTCAGGCATGGCATTCAATTCAATGATGGAATTGAATTTGATATTCGTTTGACTCAAGATGGCGAATTAATAATTCATCACGACACGAAAATATCGGTACCACCGCAGAAGCGCCCTAATTCTTATTCATGGGTTGAAAATCATACACTCGAAGAATTAACTTCACTCGGGTTCCTTTCCTTTCGCTCGATGTTAGAGGATAAACACATTCAAAATGAGTGGAGAGATAAAGGTAAGATTGGTTGTATTGAATTAAAACGCCCTCATCCACACGCATTGTATGGTGGTGGAGTTTTCGGAAAAAAGCAGCATATCTCTCATGTGTCCACTATGATGGAAAAATGCGAATCACTTCTCAAGGAGTTTGAAATTCCATCAAATAACACGGTATATTATTCGTTTCACACGGGCATGAAATCTTCGGTTCAATTATCAGGAACAGGTCGACCTTGGGCTGAATTGGTTCCTTATCTTCCACCTTTTGGGAATTATTACTCTACACGTATGCGAGGTAGTTTTCAATTTTTAACCACTTCAATAGCCCGACTGATTGAATCTCACCGACGAGCCGGAGCCTCAATGTCGCCATGCACTATTGATTATTTCATTCCTCCACTAAGCCTCATTCCATTGGGTTATTCGGGTGGATTACACGGTGCAAAAGCAGCGCGATTAAGTGCGAATCAACGAGGTTTTCCAATCTATGTATGGCCAACTGAATTGAAAGTTGAACATGATTTACTTGCTGCTGGTCTCACTGGCCTGACTGATTGTTCTGATCCCGAAGTCACTTGGCTCCCTTCAGGTCATTTGCGTTGGAATCAACCTGGTACACGCCCTTTGGATGCAACCCAGCAGCAAACTTTAGAGGAAGCCACACAGGAAAATCACAAAGAAATCTTACGCGAACTCCAAAGTGAAACGACTCCTTGGTCTGAATGTGACGCACAACGCCGCAGCGAGTTGGTCAAGATGTGGCGCAAGAAATGGATGTGGGAAGACTCGACCTCAGACATCATTGAGCGTTCCAAAGAAGCAGCTCCGCCTTGGGAGGCGGTTCGTCTCATCGGTCATCGTGGTTCAGGTAAGACTTCATCGCCTGTGCTCAAGTGAGTTTCACTTGATATGGCGCAATGATTGAGCCTCAGCAATATACTTTGGACGGTATATTGGTGTACCCTTTCCATTACGGAATACACTTCGTTCATCGACAATTTGAGCACCGATTCCCGCAACCCGTGCCCATCCGAAGAAAGTGGTGTAATAGGTTGGGTCTGTCAAACCAGCGTGGTGCAACAAAGCACCACTTGCGATGTCGACATTGGCGTTTGGATTACTAATTTTTGGATTCTCTGCTAATACCCGAGGTGCGACTTCACGAAGCGTTGTGATGATCTTGAAATTTTCATCATCAGGGCAGATTTCAGAACCCAACTTGAACTGGGCAGTTGCACGGGGGTCTTCACTACGAAGGACTGCATGTCCAAAGCCGAAAATAGGCCGGTTTGCCTTCAATTCTGCTCGAACAAACGCTTCGACTTCAGCAGGGTCACTTGTTCCAACTTTCAGAACGAACTCCAAACATGATTGATTTGCCCGGCCATGAAGTGGTCCAGACAAGGCATTCATTGCACCTGCCATTGCAGAATAAACCGTTGCTTTGCTCGATGCAATTGCCTTACCTGCAAAGGTCGAGAGGTTACCGCCCCCATGGTCCATGTGAAGGACGAGGTAGGTCGAAATTATTTGCTTCATCTTGTCATCATCTACATCATGTAAATCCAGTGTCCTGACAAAACGATCCACCATCGAAAGAGATGTATCATCGGCAGGAATATCTTGTTCTCTGCCTTCTCGGATTCTAAAGATAAGTCCCATTAAACGGGGCATACGAGCGATGAGATTGAGCGCATCTTCTTTCCAATCATTGGTAGTTTCAAGCATTCCGAGAGTATGGATACCAACACTCAGCCAATCCATTGGATGACCAAATTGTGGTAGAGTCTTCAGCACCGATTCAATATCGCCGGGTAGAGCAGCACGGGAGGCGAGGTCTTGGCGAATTTCAACGGACTGTTCAGCGGTTGGTAGTTCTTTATTAAACAGGAGATACACGATATCTTCCGGTTCAAATGATGCCAATTCAGTGATTGGATAACCGCAATAATGGACCCCTTCCGAAGGTGTGACGAAAGAGGTGCGACAGGTGCCGACTGGGACGCCTCGAAGGCCAGTGTTTAGGTGGTCCTCTGTAACTTCCAAAAGCACCTCTTTATCAGCCAATGTATCCCCTTCGATACCTCCCACATACATCTTTCGTATAAAGACGGCTCTTCAATTTGTAATAGATAAAGCCCCAAAAGAGGCCATTATGCGATGAATAGGATTCTATTTTTAGTTGTAAGGAGGCCACGAACGGAATCCTTTGGTGGATTCACGGTCAGCAAATATATGGATTCGAATCGTTTCACCATCGATTAGAATAGCATCATCTGCAGTTAGTCCAGGGCAGGCTTCTTTCACTTTATTCCACGCTCTATCGGTTGCCAAGTTTTCACCCCACCACGGGAATGCTGCACATTGTTGTGGACGGACTGAATAAATCGAACATTGCTTCTTTTCATCCAAATAAATACAGACATCATCTTCTGGACGGCTATTCAACACATAACGTCCATCAAGCGTTTGCCGACAATCACGTTCAAGCCAGTCTTCAACCGCCATTTCATGTTCCGCAGAGATTCGTTCAGCATCAGTAATAGAGAGATAGACAATTCCACCGGGTTCATCGCAACACTTACCGCAACTTGATTGGCATGAAAAGGCAACGCCTTTCATCCACCATGGTGCTCTCATTCCTCCTCACCTAGGAGCAGATTGTCAATGGTCTGAATTCGGCCGAGCCGAATCATTCGAGTTGATTCCTCTTCGTCAAGCAAGTCCAACATATCGACATCTTGTGAATCAATATTCCATTCACCCTCAGGCTCATGACTCTCTAAAGTGTTCACAGATGGAGTTGCTTTTCTTCGGCCGACTTTACGTCTTTGCTTTTTGTTGGAATTACTTGAAACCTCGTCCTCTTCCATTTTTGGCCAAGGTTCTCGTTCGGGATCAAATTCATTGAGGTTTCCCTCCATTGCTCTCAATTCATCAGCAATCAAAATTAATTCATCCATCGACGCTTCGGGAGTTCGATCATACATATCAACTAACTTCGCTTCGATGTTAGCCAGTTGTAGTGAACTTTGTCGCAAATCACTTTCAAAAGTATTTATTTGAGTATCAAAAGCTTCATCTAACTCGGTAAGCAAGTCCGCAGCAAGTCCATAATCACGCTCTTCAATATGGCCTTTGCGTGTGATGAGGTGCTCCTCTCGTTCATGCAGCGCAAGAACCGAAGGTGCGGCAGGTTCTGTGTCTTCAAGTGCTATTTTGAGGTAAGCAGCATGACGTGCATCAGCGTCTTCCGCCATCGCTTGCGCATCTATTTCAGGAGGGTGATATGTATCTTCACCGATTTCAGGAAGTTCAGAATACAGGTCGATGCCACCATGAACGGTATCGCTGTAAACGGTATCGACGGCAGAAGTAATCAAACGAGTTGCAATATTCTCGACGTTTTCACGTTCAATTGGAATCGTACTTGCTCCATCTTCCATTTGGTTTGAAAGCAGTGCAGTTACATCATCGCCATCAAGAACCTCCCGGCCCGAATGGAGAGCGAGAGCGACTAAATCGAAGTTTGCTTTGGTTGCACGCCAGCTGATTGCATCTTGCAAAACCATGCTGGCAAGTTGTCCGTCATCCATCATGAAACCCTTCTTTTGAGCCAAATTCCGAGCATACAATATCATGCTGGCGGGTTTAGGAGTGTCAAGGTGGACCGAAGCAGCATTGCGAGTTAATTCCCACAAACGCGATGCTGGCCAATCATCGGGTTCTGAATTTGAAGAGAGGAGGATGTGGACGCCCATATTGAGTGCATAGTCGAGCATTGTTCCAAGTTCATGCGCCAATTCAGGATTATTGGCATGTTCGTGAAGATCGTCAATAGCGAGTAATCTGGCATTCACAAGAGTATCTTGCCAACCTTCTGGTAAGCGCTGAAGACCAGATAAATCTGCAACGGAGAGAAGATATACATTCCCTTCTTGTCGGCGAAGAACCGCCTGTGCTGTTGCATGAAGAAGATGTGAGCGTCCAGTTTCTGAAGGCCCAATAAAAATCAGTGGGTTCAGCGAACCTCCTGGGGAATCAATAACGGCTTCAGCCGCTTGTGTAGCGCGAAAGTTTTCGTCGGTGATGAACCATTGCTTGAAACTCATTCTAATCTCTGGACGCAAACGTGGAGGCCAAGCCCCTTCTGTAGGAACGGCCACTTCATGATGGAAGGGTGAATCTGATTCAACGGGTGCTAATTCCGGTGGTAAAGCCAGAGTCACACGGCCTCGTTGGTCATCGAGAATACGTTCCCAAACCGGACGGCCATCCTCCTCCATTCCAAAATAACCGTCTTCTGTTTCTTCTGTATGTTGCTCAATTTGCTCATACGTTCGTTGGCGTAAAGAACGGATACGTCGAGCAGCAATATCTGCTAATGAGTCACCATTTGAGTTGAGGTCAAGAGCGGGCCTCCTGCGTTTGCTTTCTTTTCCTAATACCTTGTCTGCGACTAAATCAAAGGTCGGTCGCTCGACAATACCCGTTCTTTGTAGAAGGGTACCTTGGCGTTGATCTTGAACACTCTGTTTCCCAATCAGTCGATTCATCTTCGATTGAGAGGGTTGTGATTCTTCGTTTGTGTTAACAGTGACTCTGTGAAGTCCAGTCCCAGTTTCATTGAGTTGTTGCTTTGCTAACTTCAATGCAAGAGCTAATTTTTCTCGGCGGGCGTTCATTTCTTAGCACCTGCCAATTCTTTTTTCAATCGCTCACGGTCTTCAATTTCCCAAACGCTGAGTTTCATTTCTATCGAAGATTCGGTTTGCTGACGAGAAGCAGATTCACGAATCGCTCCTTTCGGTTGTGCTGAACTTGACACACCTGGTCGAGCCATTAAGGGGGTGAGCCTTGTTTTAGTATTGGTTGGTTGGCGCCCTTTTAGTGCTTCGAGTGGACGTTTTGGAAGTGGAGTATCTGGCAATATTAATTCTTGCTGATTGACCAGTTGACGTGTTGCATCATTGAGTGATGAATCATTCTTCACTGATGATTTCACCCGCATGCTTTCAATCGCCTTGTTTTGGCGGTCAGCATAGGCTTCAAGTGAATTAGAAAAGATGCTTTGCGGAGTTGTGTACGCACCTTCGATGTCTAACAACTCCTTTGCATCGTGTGCATTTGCGGCTGCGGCTTGGATACCTTGTTGATTCCGAGGGATTGTTCGAGTGGCTACCGCTTTTCTCTGTCGTCGTATTCGTTGCGCTTTTCGTGGCTGATTGATGTAAACAATTTCTTCAACTACGGCTACGGGAGTCGATTCAGAGAGTTCCTCGGAATGTTGGGTTGAACTTGGTTCAATGTTCTGTTCGAAATCTTGTTCCGAGTCTTTGCTTTCTTCGATAACGTTTGAGTCTATTTCCGGCTCAACAAAGTGAGTTTGGTCTGAGATTTGTATCGAATCAATTTCTTTGTCCTCGTTCACCTCTTCGAAAGGTTTTGCTGTAGGTTCGGCCCATTCGCGAACAACAGTTCCAAGAGATTCCGTCGCAGCTTGTATGTCTTCTGAATCAGGTGATTCAAGTCCCCCCTCCATCGTTCCAAAAACAGTTGATTGTGGCAAAACTCCACCCGCCTCAGAAGGGGAAATAGCCAGTTGTAATTGTTGTTCAATCCATTGCTTTTCTTCTTCACTTGGGGGTGCGCAGAGTGGGTGGTCGAGTATGAGGTCAGGTTCGAGGTTCCAATGCTCAAGAACTGATGGTTCCAGGTCAGTCATGTAGCGAGACAAATGTTGCCGAGTTGTCATTGGGAATGCATTGAAGTCCCCAGTCGCCAAGAACAAGTGGTCTTCAAGTCGAACCCCATCAACAATATCGCGCAGAAAATTGACGGTACTGTCATCACCATGGAGGCTCGAGAGATATTCAACACCTTCAAGGACGACAACAGCACGAAGATTCTCCCAAAGAAATGCATCAATTTTCCGACGGATATTTTCCAATGTTGGCTCGGTAGAACGTACATCACCATTTTGAGATAACCATGAACTTGATGCAATTGGAATGTTATGCTCTACATTGAGCGCTTCAATCTCATGCCGTGCAAGTACGAATAATGGCCGTCCATGAACTGCCAAATGACCTGCAAGATCAAATAATGGTGCGGGGTCTTTTGAGTCGAAGAAGTAGGCATCTCCAGGTCGCAACATTTTTTCAATCCCACCAAACCGTTGCATGAGTGCTTTGCTACGTTGTCGAATCGCTTCTGGTGCTTCTACCATGACCTCGAGTTCAGGTAAGCGTTCTTGTCGCTTCCAAGTACTCGCTCTCAATTTTGATTTCGACCACCACTGATGGTCTCCATCCGCTTGTTCCGTTTGCTCCTCCACTTGGAAGTGCGCTTCTTGATGAAGATTGAAAATTTGGTTGAGGTCGGGCAATGGTAGTTCGTGAATAGCGAGCAAAGCATCAAGGTGTGCTGCATCACTTTCAATATCTAGTAAGGCTTCGAGAGACATTGTGATTGCATCTGCTTCATGCAACGCCAGCATTGGCTTGCCTTCCCGAAATAAAATGATGCCAATGCGAGGCATTTGTTCCTTCGGCCGACGTTCGATTCGGATGTAACCAGAGGTCCCTAATCGTGCAATATCCATTGACAGTAAGCGCAGAGTTTCAGGTCCGCCACGGCGAATTTCTGTAATATCTCCTTGCGGTAGTTCCACCATCTTCTCTCACCCCTACGGGGTGATGCTTACTAGACACTTCTTGAAGGGTGCGGCTCGATTGAACTTAGAATGGTCCTTTCTCTAACTTGCATCTTGAGCCGGTAGTATTTTTTCAAATCATCCTTTCTTTGCACCGTGAAGTTGAAAGACAGCCAGTCGATGGTCAAATATGGGCGAGAGGCGAGGTGATTTATCGGTAGAAATGCGACGCTTCATTTCCTTAGATATTGCACGGCCATTCGTCTACCGGTTTCTCGGTTTTCTCCTCATCTATTACCTTCTTTTTGCAGGTCTTCTGTATTTCCTCTTTTCGAGTGTGGATATCTCAAGTAGTCAAATCTCTATGGGCAGTAGTTTTCTTATCGCTATTGCAATCATATTCATTGGTTCATTTGGTGCTTACTTAATCTATCAAAAGTCCCCAATGCTCCGAGTTCCTTTGGCGGTGGATATGAATCATCCATTTATGGGTGAATATGAACTCGGTGCTGCAGTCGTCATGGTTCAATTATCAGATGGGACTTGGAGTGATGTAGGAGAGGGAAGAGTTCGGCTGACTGTTGATGAACTACTTGGCGGCTCCTTACTGATACGTGATGATGATACATATGCCACCATTGGGCATTTTAGTCCCTTACCTCAAACGCATCCAACACTCAAGCGTTATGTGATGCTCATCAATCAAGCCATAGCACTGCGTGATGCGGTAAATGGTGCTGAAGATTCGATTGAATCCGCTCGAGAACGAGAACATCTTGAAACTGGATTGCTTGAACGTTCTTGGCTTGAAGAACAGGAATCAATCGAAATAGAACCGGAAGGATTGTTTCACAAATCCCGTAAGGAATAGAGATGTTCGAGACAAATATATCCTTTACATTGAAAGACTCTACCTCTACCGCAGAGTGTGGAATCACCGGCGCGCTGGCAAGGTCACCTCGATGCTCTCAGTTTGAAAGAGCGTGAAACTCTCTTGGGGACCTCACTTTCCCGACGGTTCACTAAACTGCCACTTTGGCTTTCACATCCATCCAATATTTCAGCGTTTTACGGACTCTTAGTTTCACTTGCTTTACTGCTTCCTTACAGATTTGCCCAAGAATCAGGTGGTTGGTTTACAAATTGGATTTTTCATTCAGCGTTGATTATGGCCGCTTGTTTCCTGTTGGGGATGTTCTCTTTGGTGATTGTTAGTATTTCAAAACGTTTCCCAGTAACTCCCCCTCGTATCATCCTCTATCCAATGCCATTTGTTGGATTTAGTTTATTGACGATTTCTGAAACGGGAATGCTTGATTTACCTGCATATCTCTACATGTTCCTTTTGTTGCTTCCAGGACCGATGTATGTTCATCTCTCATGGGCTCCCCGCTGGCGCTTACTGTGTCAATTGGAAGATGGAATAAACCCCTTTGAAGCTCTCGATATGGCTTTTCACGAAGAAACAAATGATGCTGAAGAAATCGCCGCTGGCGATGAAGAGTTACTCTCAGTAGTTAACGCACTTGAAGATGAATGAATTCAGATCAAGTCAAGTGTTGGTCCAACTTTTTCGAACAAACGTAGTACTTCATCTAAATCTTCGCGTGTAAGACCTGCCGACATTTGTGTTCGAATTCGGGCTTTATCACGAGCAACCATTGGAAATACAATCGCACCAGCCATGACACCTTCGTCACCAAGTGCTTTGGTCATGGCCTTGGCCACGCTTGACTCCCCACACATCACTGGTATGATCGGTGTCACCGAATTGCCGGTGTCAAATCCGAGTGATTGCAATTCCTTGCGGAAGTAGTTCGTGTTGTCCCAAAGTCTAGCATGATGTTCCGGCTCGTCCATCAATACTTCGATGGCTGCTTTTTGAGCTGCAGCGACACCAGGGGGTTGTGAGCCCGAAAGTAGCCATGAGCGAGAATGATTCAATGCATGGGTACGGGTCATTTCAGTGCCAGCAAGAATCCCTCCTTGAACGCCGAGTGCTTTTGAGAACGAGCCTGTCTCAAAGTCAACCTTGCCTTGAAGATTGAAATGTGCAACAATACCCGCACCTTTGTCACCAAGTACACCTTCACCATGGCAATCATCAACATAGACCATTGCCCCATATTCTTCCGCCAATTTTGTCACTTCATCAAGCGGAGCAATGTCCCCATCCATTGAAAATACACCATCGGTGATGATGAGTTTTCGTTCAGAATTTTCATGGGCTTGGAGAACGGCTTCCAACTCACCCATGTCATTGTGAGCATAGACGCCCCGACTTGCCTTGGTTAAACGAACGCCGTCAATAATTGAGCCATGATTCAATGAATCACTGATAATCACATCTTGAGGTCCGGTGACTAAGGTTGGGATAAGTCCAACATTGACGGTGTAACCTGCAGAATAGATGAGGGATGCTTCAACACCCTTGAATTCAGCCACTTTTTTTTCTGCTTCCAGATGAATATCCATAGTTCCAGCAATGGCACGTACACTACCACTTCCAGCACCGTATTTCATCGTCGCATCGAGCATAGCCTGCTTGACTTTTGGATGGGTTGTCAGGTTGAGATAATTGTTTGCCGAAAGCATGATTGTCGGCTTACCATTCATTTGGCACCGAGGTTGATTGGGGCCTTCGAGAGTTAGAGGCTCCCATAGAAGTGACCTCTCTGATAATTCATCAAATCGAGTTTTCATCCATGTCATGTCACCCGGCATATACTTTCCCCAATTGAACGCATTAGTTCACCGTTCATGTTCTTTC
>Ga0209709_10001351_pt1 | contig 22667 bp, 19 predicted proteins | sample ArcticOcean_MG_C_2_FD_187435 | JGI IMG/M metagenome (GOLD analysis project Ga0209709, IMG submission 187435) | Marine microbial communities from western Arctic Ocean - ArcticOcean_MG_CB4_136 (SPAdes) (version 2) | ecosystem: Environmental > Aquatic > Marine > Oceanic | place: Arctic Ocean...
AATTGGATTATCAAAATCTTCTCCACCTAAAAATGTATCACCATTAGTAGACTTAACTTCAAATACACCATCACCCAATTCAAGAATAGACACATCGAAAGTTCCACCACCTAAGTCGTATACAGCAATCTTCTTATTTTCTTTTTTCTTATCTAAACCATATGCTAGAGAGGCAGCTGTAGGTTCGTTTATAATTCTTAAAACTTCTAATCCTGCAATTTTACCAGCATCTTTTGTAGCTTGTCTTTGAGCATCATTAAAGTAGGCAGGAACGGTTATTACCGCTTTAGTAACTGCTTGTCCTAAATACTTTTCAGCTGTTTCCTTCATTTTTATCAAAATAAATGCTGATATTTGTGAAGGAGAATATTTTTGACCTTTTGCCTCAATCCAAGCGTCACCTTTTTCTGAATTAACTATTTTAAAAGGGGCTGCTGCAATATCTTTTTTTACAGTAGGGTCTTCAAAATTTCTTCCAACTAATCTTTTTACAGCAAATATAGTATTTTCAGGATTGGTTACCGCTTGTCTCTTTGCAGGCTGTCCAACAAGTTTTTCTCCATCATCAGTAAAAGCAACAACTGAAGGAGTTGTTCTTGCACCTTCTGCATTTTCCAAAACTTTTGGTTGACTACCTTCCATGATAGATACACATGAATTTGTTGTTCCTAAATCTATTCCTATAATTTTGCTCATAATTTAAATCCTATCCTTCATATAAGTGTTAATTTTTAATCTACAAGTTCTGAAAAATATTATAAATTGTCTAAGTTTTCTTTATTTTCGTCACTTTTTTCTTCTTTTTTTTTAGTTTTCTTTGAAACTCCCACCAGAGAAGGTCTAAGCAACCTGTCTTTCATCATGAAGCCCTTTTGAATTTCTTGAATAATTGTGCCAGGCTCTTTCTGATCGTCATCTATCTCCATCATTGTTTGATGAAAGTTAGGGTCAAATTTTTTACCAATTGAATCTAAAGGAGTAATTCCATTTTTTGATAAAATAGAAACCATATCTTTGTTTATAATATCAAAATGTTCTAAGGTTTTTTTTAAAGCCTCTGAATTTTTTAAGGCTTCATCACTTTCTAGTATCTGTTTTGATCTTTCTAAATTATCTATTAAATTTAAGGTTTCTTTAGCAAAAGCAAAACCCCCATAATTAAAAGCATCTTCTCTTTCTTTTTCAAACCTTCTTCTCTGGTTTTCTATTTCAGCAAAAGCTCTAGCTACCTTGTCTTCTAGTTCTAAAATATTTTCCTCAGGAGTAACTTCTTTTGTTTGTTCGTTATTCTCTGAAGCATCTGGTTGAGCATGATTATTTAGCCCCTTTACTTCAGCCTCTTCAGTTTTGTTATCTTGAGTCTGAGAGTTAGTGTTTTGATCTTTTTTCATTTAGTCTTATATGGTATGAAATTTGATAATTGCTAGATGTTAAAGAAAAAAATTAAAAAAATATTAGTAGGCACGAATAATCCTGGAAAATTGAAGGAAATTAAGGATTTATTGCCTAAAAACTTTGAAATTTATTCTACATCTGACTTTAAAATTAAAAGCCCACCTGAAAATGGAAAAACTTTTGAGGAAAATTCTTTAATTAAAGCTAGATATTTTTCTAAAAAATCGAAAATGGTTTGCTTGTCAGATGACTCAGGTCTGGAGATTGATGCTTTGGAGGGGGCCCCAGGAATCCATTCAGCTAGATGGGGAGGAAAAAAAAGAAATTTTGTTAAGGCAATGAATAGAGTTTTTAAAGAATTAGATAAAAATAATAGAAATTGGAGAACCAAAAAGATTAAAGCTAGATTCGTTTGTGCTTTAACTATTTATGGACCCAACCAAAAAGTTATAAATTCTGTTGGCAAGATTGAGGGATATATTTCACCATCTATGAAAGGAAAAAATGGATTTGGCTATGATCCTATTTTTATACCCAAAGGAAAAAAAAGTACTTTTGGTGAAATGAAAGCATTACAAAAATATAAAATAGATCATCGCTATAAAGCTTTTAAAAAAATTAAAAAATTTCTTTAAATTCATCATTTTCTACTTTATAAAAATTGAGAATATGACTAATTTTATTATTTTTTATTTCAAAAATTCCAACTTTTCCCTTAAATAAATTTTTCTTTGTAAAAATTTTTTCATCAACAATTGAATTGTTTTGAATTATCAAATAATAAATCAGTCCAACTAAATCAAAACTCAAGAAAGATAATTGATTTGGATATTGATTAAATTTTTCAAAATATTCAGCTGAAAAATCTTCATAATTACTTTTATTTATAGAAGGGAAGTAAAGTGGTTGCGCACTAGCTTCTTCAAGTAGAGACTTATCAAACCATTGATTGAGAGTTATAAAATATTTTTTTTTAGGTGATATATCCGTATATAATAAGGAAGTTGTAACACTTTTTAAGCTTTCATCAAAATCTGCAATTATTATAGAGTCAAATTTTACACCACCAAGAGTATCTCTTTTCTTTAATCTCTCAATTAACTTTTCTTTATTGCTTTGATTTGATTTTTCTAGTCTGACTACTTCGTCTTCAAGATTTTGTTTTCTTATACCGTAGCGTGTAATTTTCTCAATTTGTTGTGTAAGTTTAGTTGGGTCAGTATTGTAAGTATAATTTTTTATTATTTTTATTTTGGAAACAGAAATAGCCTTCATAATTTCGTTTTTATAATTTACATCTGGAGTTAAAAAAATAGTTTTTTTTATTTCATTTAATTCTAGAAACTTTTTAATGGTATTTAATTGTGAGGTAGCATTGATACCAGCATTAATAATATTCTTTGAAAAATTATCATTTTTGTTTGTTAACGATAAAAAAGTTATGTCAGGTAATTCATCAAGATAAATCAAATTTTCATTAAAGACTGGGCCAATAATTATTTTTATACCTAGTTGGCCCAATTCCCTAGCTGCCTTTAGGGTACCTTCAGGATTTGATTGAGTATCTTTAGGAATGATTTCAATTGATAGGTTATTTATTTTATTAATAGCCAATCGTGTAGATTTGATTATGGATTGACCAATTTCAGAATTTTTACCTGTTAACGGAACAAGTAGTCCAATCTTAATTTTTTCACTAGCAAAGACCCCGTCTATTGAAACTGAAAAAGTTAAAGATAAAAGTAATATAATTTTAATAATTTTCTTCATTTTAATGTTATTATTATAACGATTATATTGTGATGATTCTACACACTGAAAATAAAAATAATAAAGTAAAAAGTGGTCTTTATATAGTTGCTACCCCAATTGGAAACTTAAGTGATATTACTTTAAGAGCCTTAGATGTCCTAAAAAAATCAGATTACATATTGTGTGAAGATACACGTACTTCAAAGAATTTATTAGATAGGTATGAAATTAAATCAAAACTTATTTCAAATCATAAGTTTAATGAAAAAAAAAATATACCAAAAATAATCAATATTTTAAAATCAGACTGTGTTGTATCACTAATTTCTGATGCCGGAACTCCTTCAGTTTCTGACCCAGGTGCAATATTGATTAATGAATGTGTGACAAACAATATTAACATTTATCCAATATCTGGTGCATCAGCTGTTTCAACCGCTGTTTCTATTAGTGGTTTTAATGAAAAATATTTTTTTTATGGATTCTTTCCTGAAAAAAACAATAAGTTAAAAGAAGATTTTGAAAAATTAGAAAATTTAAATAGTTGTATTGTTTTTTTTATCTCTCCACGAAAATTCAATAAATGCATAAAAGATATCAAGCATCATTTTTCAGGAAGAAAAATTTTGATATGTAGAGAGATGACAAAATTCTATGAGGAATATATTAGAACGGATATTGATGATTTGGAGCCCTTTAAGACTGATCCAAAAGGTGAACTAACAATTGTTATCTCAGATAAATTTGAGGAAAAAAAATCTTCGATAATTTTAAAAGAATCTGATAAAAAAAACATACAAAAAATGATTAAAAAATTAAGCATCAAAGATATTACTGATTTAATTAGCCAAAATACTAATGTGCCCAAAAAAGAAATTTATAATTATTGTTTAAAGCTAAAAAATGAAAAGTAGAATTATTTTAATAAGTTTAATTTTTTTAATATTTACCGGATGTGTTGGAATAAGCTCAAAAGGTATTTTTGGAACAGGAGTTAGTGTTGCTCTTGACCCAAGATCTTTAGGCACACAAATAGACGATTCTGTAATGCAGAAAAATTTAGCAACGAGACTAATAATACGTGATAAAAGCTACTTAATATCCCTAAGTACAAAAGTTTTAGATGGTAGGATTTTTTTAACAGGAAAAATTAAAGATCCAGAAGAAAAACTTCACATTACAAAATTGGCATGGGAAACTAAAGGAGTTAGGTCTGTTAGAAATGATATTACAATAAAAGAGGATTTTAATTTTAAACAATCGGCAAAAGACTTACTGATAACTTCACAGCTACGTACGGCCTTAATATTCAATAAACAAGTTAAGGCAACCAACTATCAAATTGATACATATAAAAAAAAAATTTTTATTTATGGAATTTCCTTAACAGCTGAAGAGAGAAAAGAAGTAATAAAAGAAGCAAAAGAAATACTTGACGTTGAGGATGTTATAGCAAGTATAGTTTTGGTTAAAGACTTAAGAATTCAAAAGAACTAATTCTTTTTATAATCAATTACATCAGCAGAGTAGGCGGCAACAGAGGCTAAATTTATTAGCTCTGATGTAGAGGATCTTAAAGGAGCTATTTCAATCGGCTGACCTAAGCCAATTAACAGAGGACCAATAACCCTAGTATCACCTAAGCTTTTCATCATTTTATATGAAATAGCTGCACTGTGTTGACCTGGCATGATTAAAATATTTGCATTCCCAACAATACTTGAAAAAGGATAAAGTTCTTTATATTCCGCATTAAGAGCAACATCAGGCTGCATATCTCCATCAAAATCAAAATCTACATTTTTATTTTTTAAAATTTCAACTGCTTTTTTGATATGTTTAGTTCTGCTCGTAAGAGGTTGACCAAAAGTTGAATGAGAAACAAAAGCAACCTTTGGGACAAAACCAAACAGTTTAACTACTCTTGCAGCTGATATGGCAATTTCTGCAAGCTCTTCTGAACTTGGATATTCGTTAACACTAGTATCTCCTACAAAAATAGTTTTTCCTTTTGCAACAACCATATTTAAACCAAACATTATTTCACCTGGTCTCGCATCTATTACTTGTGAAACTTTATCTAAAGATGCACCAAATCTTCTAGTATTTCCAGTAACCGCACCATCTGCATCCCCACACGCTACCATACAAGATGCCCATATGACTCTGTCGTTTCTTACAAGCCTATCGCAGTCTCTTTCTAAAAGACCCTGTTCTCTTTGCATTTTTTTAAATAAAAAGTTTACATATTTTTCTCTTTTTTCAGAGTCTTGAGAGTTTACTATTTCAATATCAAAATTTTCATTGTAGCCAATTTCCTTTATTCTTTCTTTAATCTTTTCTTTTTTACCAACTAAAATTGGAATACCCAGCTTAGAGTTTTTAAATGCAATTGCAGCTTTAAGGGTATTTTCATCTTCTCCATCCGCAAAAACAATTTTCTTTTGATTTTTTTTAATATGAGAATTGATACCTTGCATTATGGTTACTGAAGGATCTAATCTTTGTTTAAGTTGATCTTTATAAGCCTCAAAATCTTTTATATCTTTTTTTGCAACACCACTATCCATTGCAGCTTTCGCGACAGCTGCAGGAATTACACTAATTAATCTTGGATCAAAAGTAGATGGAATTATATAATCTTTACCATATTTAGGACGATCACCACCCATTGCAGCAACAACCTCATCAGGAACATCTTCTCTTGCTAATTTTGCTATTGCGTTAGCAGCGGCTACTTTCATTTCTTCATTAATTGTTGTGGCTCTTACATCTAAAGCTCCTCTAAAAATATATGGAAAACCAATTAAGTTATTTACTTGATTGGGGTAATCTGATCTTCCAGTTGCTATAATAGCATCATTTCTAACTTCCATTATTTCTTCAGGAGTTATTTCTGGGTCTGGATTAGCGCAAGCAAAAATTATTGGGTTTTTTGCCATAGTTTTTACTAGTTCTTTTTTTAAAGCTCCTTTTGCAGATAATCCTAAAAATACATCCGCACCATTAATGGCTTCTTCTAAAGTTCTATTTTTTGTATCAATTGCATGAGCAGATTTCCATTGGTCCATACCCTCTGTTCTGCCCCTATAAATTACTCCCTTACGATCGAGCATGGTTACATTTTCATTGGTAACACCACTATTCTTAAACAAGTTTGTACAAGCAATTGCAGAAGCACCAGCTCCATTAACAACAATCTTAATATTTTTTATTGATTTTCCACTGATATCTAAAGCATTGATTAGTGCTGCAGTGGTTATTATGGCTGTACCATGTTGATCGTCATGAAAAACTGGGATATCTAAAAGTTCTTTTAATTTTTCTTCAATAACAAAACAGTCAGGGGCAGCTATATCTTCTAAATTAATTCCACCAAAGCTACATGAAAAATTTTTAATACTATTAATAATTTCTTCAGCATCTTGTGAATCAATTTCTAAATCTATAGAATCTATATCTGCAAATCTTTTAAATAAAACTGCCTTTCCTTCCATGACAGGCTTTGAAGCTAATGCACCTAAATTTCCCATACCTAAGATTGCAGAGCCATTACTTATCACCGCAACTAAGTTTCCTTTAGAAGTATAATCGTAGGCAGTTTCTGGATTATTATAAATAGCCCGAACAGGAACGGCCACACCCGGAGAGTAAGCCAATGCCAAATCTCTTTTAGTTGTCATTGGTTTTGAAGAATTAATCTCAATTTTCCCAGGTTTGTTCTGGGTATGGAATTCCAAAGCTTCTTTATCAGTATAATGATCTATTTTAGTTTTTTTCATTTATGGTAATTAGATATACAAATGGAGCTAATTTATGACTAATATGATTTATGAACCTTATTAAGTCAACAGGCACATTTAGCTTTTTTACGATAATAAGTAGATTATTAGGCTACGTAAGAGACGTATTAATAGCAGGGTTTCTTGGTGCAGGACCTTTAGCGGATGCTTTCTTTGTTGCATTTAGGATACCCAATACATTTAGACGATTATTTTCAGAAGGAACTTTTAATGCTGCATTTGTACCCGGCTATTCATCATTGCTAGATAATAAAAAAACGTCACAAAAATTTGCAAATAATATTTTTAATTTACTTATACTAGGATTATTTTTTTTAGTACTTGTCATAGAAATAATGATGCCATTATTTGTCTTTTTGATAGCACCAGGTTTTGAAGATGATTATCAAAAAATGGAATTAGTCATAACTTTAACAAGAATTACTTTCCCTTTTTTAATATTTATTAGTTTGGCATCTTTTTTTTCTGCTATTTTAAATACACACAATAAATTTGCTGTAGCATCAGCAACACCTATTATCTTAAATATTCTTTTAATTGGAGTGCTATTATTTGGAAAAATTTTAAATGATAAATTGGTATACTACCTGTCTTATGCAGTAACTGCTTCAGGTGTTTTACAGTTTATTTTTTTATATTTTTTTGTAAAAAAATATTTTTCTCCCAAAATAAGTTTGTCATTTAAAATTGATAATAAGGTTAAAATATTTTTTAGAAAATTACTTCCTAGTATTTTTTCTTCTGGTGTAACTCAAATAAATATTTTAATAGGGACTATTATAGCATCGTTTCAAGCTAGTGCAGTTTCCTACCTTTATTATGCAGATAGAGTTTATCAAATAAACCTAGCCATTGCTGGAATTGCAATTGGTACAGTTGTTTTACCTCAATTGTCTAAATATGTTAAAAGTCAAAAGAAAGAAAAAATAAATTTAATTCAAAATAAAGCTTTAGAGTTAAGCTTATTTTTAAGTATCCCAGCTGCAACAGCATTGCTTATTGCATCTGAAGAAATTATCTCTTCTTTATTTGGATATGGTTCATTTGATGAATTAAGTGTTAAAAACTCTTCAAAGGCTTTATTTTATTTTGCAATCGGATTGCCAGCATTTTCTCTTATTAAAGTTTTTTCAGCCTTTTTTTTCGCACATCACAATACAAAAATACCTTTTTATATTTCTTTAATCTCTGTTTTGTTGAATGTTTTTATTAGTATTGTTTTTTTTAGGGAAATTGGGTTTTTAATTATACCAATAGCAACGACAATTTCATCTTGGTTTAATGCTTTTTTACTATTTATTTATTTAAAAAAAAAGAACCTATTCAGCTTTAATTTAATTTTTATAAATAGGTTTATTAAAATTTTAATAGCTTCAGTATTAATGGGGGTATTTTTTAATTATATAATTTATTTTTTTAATGACAATTTTCTTTATCAAGCAAACTTGAAGGCTATCTATCTAGTTGGTGTAGTTATATTTGGTCTAGGGTTTTATCTCTTGATTGCAATTTTAATCAAGGCTTTTAAAAGAAGTGATATTAATTTAGACTACTAGTATGAGTAAAAAAATTTTTTCAGGAGTTCAACCAACGGGAAACCTTCATTTAGGAAACTATCTTGGGGCAATCAAAAATTTTGTAGACCTTCAAAGGGATAAAGAAAATAAATGTATTTTTTGTGTTGTAGACCTACATGCAATAACCGTCAAACAAGACCCTAAAGAATTAAAAAAAAATATACGAGAGACTGCAGCAACATTTATTGCATGTGGAATTGATCCAGCTAATAGTATAATTTTTAATCAATCAATGGTTTCAGCTCACTCAGAGGCAGCGTGGATTTTAAGTTGTGTTTCAAGAATAGGTTGGCTTAATAGAATGACACAATTTAAAGAAAAAGCTGGAAAAGATAAAGAAAAAGCTAGCATTGGACTTTATTCCTACCCAATTTTAATGGCTGCAGATATTTTACTTTATGATGCAACTCATGTTCCTGTTGGTGATGATCAAAAGCAGCATTTAGAGCTGTGCAGGGATATAGCACAAAAATTTAATAACGATTTTAATGCTCCAGATTTTTTAAAAGTGCCAGAGCCCTTGATACAAAAACAATTTTCTAGAATAATGAGTCTTAAAGATGGAATAAAAAAAATGAGTAAATCAGACCCTTCAGACTTAAGTAGAATTAATCTTACTGATAATAAAGAAGAGATATTAAATAAAATAAAAAAAGCCAAAACAGACCCATTACCGTTACCAGAAGAGGCTAAAGATTTAGCTGAAAGGCCAGAAGCAGAAAATTTATTAGGGATTTATTCGAGTTTAAAAAATCAAAATTTAGAAAACTCAATTAGTGAATTTAATGGAAAAAACTTTTCTGAATTTAAAGAAAAATTATCAGAAGTTTTAACTGATAAAATTGAACCAATTTCAAAAGAAATTAAAAGGTTGTTAGAAGATGAAAAATACTTGGATACAATTTTATTAGAAGGATCTGACAAAGCAGACAAAATTGCTTCAAAAAAAATCAAAGAAATTAGAAAATTAGTAGGTTTTTAACTAAATATATTAATTAGTTTAAATTTCAAAATTTTCGCCTATATATAAATACATGTTTGTTCAAACCGAAGTAACACCCAACCCAAATTCACTTAAGTTTTTACCGGGAAAAAATGTATCTAATAATGGCTCTTTTGAGGTAACAAAAAAGGAAGATACAGACAGTGAACTAGTAAGAAATCTTTTGTCCATCAATGGTGTAACAGGAGTATTTCTTGGTGTAGATTTTTTATCTATTAATAAAAAAGAAGATGTAATTTGGGAAGATATTAAACACATTGTTATTTCACTAATTAATGATTTTTATGCAACAGGGAAAGAATTTGTTATTGCAAATGAATTATTTGAAGAAAAAAGTGAAGAGCATAATGAAATTGAAAAAAAAATTATAAGTCTTTTAGAGACAAAAATTAGACCTGCGGTTGCTAAAGATGGTGGCGATATAAAATTCAAAGAGTTCAAAGATGGTATTGTTAAGGTAGAATTACAAGGAAGTTGCTCTGGGTGTCCAAGCTCAACGATGACACTTAAGCAGGGTGTTCAAAATCTTTTGTGTCATTATTTACCTGAAGTAAAAGAGGTAGTAGCAATATAATTATGAAAACCCCCCCATTCACAACTGGTAAAATAATAAGATATTTAAAACAAAAAGGTTTTACAATAATTAAAAATAAAAATAAAAGTGAAAAAAAAGAAAGTAATATTGGAGCGATATCCAGAACTTTACTATCAAGCCTAATAATTATATCATTTTTTTTTGTTACGCCATTAATCGTTAGCCTCACAAATGATGGAATAATTTTTTCTGAAGACTATGAAAATAAATCAAAAAATAAATTAAAAACCTTATTAGAAGATCAAAATAAAAAACTAGAAAGTGATATAAATAGAAATTTTTTATTTGGAGATATACTAACCTTTGAAGAGCAGCCCACTAATACTGTCAGGTTAAGTGCGACTACAATTGAGGAATTATTCAAGTCAACTAATTATAATTTGAAAGATGTAAGAAAAAATAAATTAGTTAAACCAATTTCACTAACATTGTTGCCAAATGAAATAAAAAAAATAGAAAATATAAATAAAAGAAAAGACCTTTTTATTCAAATCATTTTGCCATTAATAATTAAAGAAAATAATAATATTAGACTAGATAGAAAAAAACTTTTTAGTATTTTAAATAAAAGCAAGAATACAAAAACTGAAAAAAATTGGTTAAATTCAAAATTCAAACAATATGGAGTGGTAAATAAAGATTTATCCACATTAAAAATTAGAATGGATGAAGTTCCAACTTCTATGGCTATTGCACAAGCAGCAAAAGAAACAGGTTGGGGAACATCAAGGTTTGCACTGGAAGGTAATGCGTTATTTGGTCAATGGACTTGGTCTGGTGATGGAATAAAACCATCAGATGCAGATAACAATAGCACTCATAAAATAATGAAATTTAAAATATTACAGGCATCTGTTAGAGCGTATCAAAGAAATTTGAATACTCACTCTTCCTATAAAAATTTTAGAAGTGCAAGAGCTGAATTGAGAGAGGAAGGAAAAAAATTAGACAGTATCATTCTTACTGAGCACTTAGATAAATATGCGGAAACAGGAAAAGAGTATATCAGAGCATTACAGCAAATAATAAAACAAAATAATTTAACAGATTTTGATGAAGCTAAATTATTGCCTTCAAGTATTAATTTGGAGAGTTTAATTTAATTTTTGTTTAATAGAGAATTGCACTCCAAACCATCTCCATATTCCATTATCATTAAGAGAACAGTTTATTCTTCCTCTTCTAAAATTAAACTTCTCCCTGAAATTTAATTTTAATAAGTTTTGACTAAAATAGATATTAGATTTCCCCCATTTATTTCCCTCATCAGAAAAACAATTAATATTTTCTATATTTTTTTGTTTGTCAAAAAATTCTACTAAAAACTTTGGAGGATTATTATTATTTGTTAAATATTTTTCATCAGGATATAAAACTTTGTATTGTAAAGGATAAAGATTAATTAAAAATTCAAATCTTTTTAGATCACCATATTTTTCATTAATTGGGAATCTTGGTAATTCATAGGGATTTTTATTAATATCAATTACCCCAGAGTGCTGACCAAAAGAAAATTTAAAATTTTTAGAAATATATTCTTTTATAAGTGCACTATATTCTCCAAAAGGGTAAGAAAAAAAAATAGGATTGTATCCTAGCTTTTCTTTAAAGATTGAAGATGAGGCATCAATATCTTTTATAAATTCCTCATTTTTTAGATCTACTAAATAGCTATGTGCGTGAGAGTGATTGCCTATATATACTGTATTTTCTTTTTCTAATTCTTTAATTTGATTCCAAGTCATATACCCATTTTTTCCAACAGATTTGGTTGAAACAAAAAGAACAAATGGAATTTTCTCTTCTTTTAAAAAGGGCCAAGCAACCTCATAAAATGAAGAGAATGCATCATCTATGGTGATAAGTATTTTCTTTTCTATTTTTGGAGTGTGAAAATTTTTTTCTAGGTCCTTTGGGTCATAAAAATTGTATTTTAGATTTTTAATTATTTTGATTTGTTTCCTAAAAACATCCATTTGGATATTAGTTGAGGGGTATTTATTTTCATCAAATCTATGGTACATTAAAGAAAGTATACCCTTATCATCAGAATAATATTTGATATTCTTTTCTTCTGCTTTAGAGTTAAAACTAAATAATAATATTATAATGAATAATTTAATAATAGATGCTGCTAGAGATAAAATTTTTTTAACATTCATTGTTAGTGAAAATATTTATACCTGTAGTCATGAAAATAGTAAAATCAATTTTGAAAAATTGATGATCTTAATTAATGAATTTTTAAAAAAGAATAAAAGTTCTTTAGATACCATAAGTGCTATTTATGTTAATAGAGGACCGGGTAGTTTTGCGGGTATTAGAAATTCTCTATCAACAATTAAAGCTTTGTTTTTAACCAAAAAAATAGACTATTATTGCTTCAGTTTTGAAGATTTTAAGGAGTCTGAAACCACTAAATATGTAGATGTACCCCAGTTGTGTGAAAAATATAAAATTAAAAAGAATTTGATTAATCCTATTTATTTAAGTTAAAATTAACTATGTCAGAAAATATTGAACAAAAGTGTTTAGCCAAAGGAGTCAAGCTTACAGACCAAAGAAAAATTATTGCTAAAATTATGTCAGAGTCAAACGATCATCCAGATGTAGACGAACTTTATAATAGGGTTTCAAAAATTGACTCAAAAATTAGTATTGCAACGGTTTATAGAACAGTAAAACTATTTGAAGAATCTGGAATCTTAGCAAAGCATGAATTTAAAGGTGGGAAAGCAAGATATGAAGAATTAAATGAAGGCCATCACGACCATTTAATAGATGTTAAGTCAGGAGAGATCATAGAGTTTGTTGATGAGGAAATTGAAAAGTTACAAGAAAAAATAGCAGACAAGTATGGTTATCGTTTAGTGGATCATAAATTAGAATTATATGGGGTTAAAAAAAAACCATAACCTAATGTTAAAAAAAATATTTATTAAAACTTTTGGCTGTCAGATGAATGAATACGATTCTAATCGTATATACGATACAGTAAAAAAAATAGGTTTTGAAAAAACAGATAAATATGAAGATGCAAATTGTTATCTTTTAAATACGTGCCACATAAGAGACAAAGCAAAAGAAAAAGTTTATCATGAAATTGGAAGAGTAAAAAAAATTTTTAGATTTAAAAAAAAGCCCATTGTGATTGTGGCAGGATGTGTAGCCCAAGCAGAAAATCAAGAGATGTTAAAGAGGGAACCCTATATTGATATAGTTATTGGACCGCAATCATACCATAAAATTAATGATACTATAAAAAAACATATAGATAATAACAAAAAGAAAGAAGAGACAGAGTTTGATACGATTTCAAAATTTAATTATTTAAGTAATATAAAAAATAAAGATAGCAAGGTATCTTCTTTTTTAACAATCCAAGAAGGGTGTGATAAGTTTTGTCATTTTTGTGTTGTTCCATATACACGGGGACCAGAATATTCGAGGCCATTTGATCAAATCATAAATGAGGCTAAAGAGATAGTTCAAGCAGGAGCCAAAGAAATTATTCTTTTAGGGCAAAATGTTAATGCATATAACTATAAAGATAAAAATAAAGAATTTAGATTATCTGATTTATTATTAGAATTAGAAAATTTTAAAGAGTTGGAGAGAATTAGGTATACCACATCTCATCCTAAAGACATGACTGATGATTTGATAAATGTTTATAAAAAATCCAGTAAATTAATGCCTTTAGTACACCTGCCAGTACAGAGTGGATCAAATAAAATTTTAAAACTAATGAATAGAAAGCATACTATCGAAGAATATTTAATGATTTATGAAAAGTTAAAAAAAATTAATTCCACAATAGAGTTTTCAAGTGATTTTATTATTGGATACCCAGAGGAAAGTGATGATGATTTTCAATATACAATGGAGTTAATTGAAAAAATAAAGTTTACCAACTCTTATTCTTTTATTTTCAGCCCAAGACCTGGCACCATTGCTGCCGATCTAGAGTTAGTGGACAAAAAAAAATCAAAAGAAAGATTGGAAATTATTCAGAAAAAATTATTTGAAAATCAGATAAGTAAAAATAAATCCTTAGAAGGCAAGATACTTAATGTTTTAGTTGAAAATAAAATGAAAGATGGAATTAAATTATTTGGTAGAACGGAATATATGACATCTGTAATTTTTGATGGTAATACTGATTGCATTGGAAAAGTCGTGCAGATAGAAATAAACAGTAGTAATCAGAATAGCTTGTTTGGTACATTAAAAGAAAACTATAAACAGAAGGTAGCCTAAAAGTTGAACAACGTAGATTCAAAAAAAATTAATTCAACTCTAAAATTTGTCTATTCTAATAATAATTCTTTGAGTGTCATATTTCAAGATAATGATTTGTTGATGGGCGTGGTTGGAGAATTTAATGAAAATCTAAAAGAACTAGAAAAAATTACCAATACAAATCTGTATTCTCGAGGTAATTCTATTTTAATAAAATCAACAGTAGAAAAAAATGAAATCACAAAAAATGCTATTCAATTTTTAGCCAACCAGTTTATAAGTAATGGAAGTATAGAAAAAAAAGATATAATCTCTTCAGTAGATAAATTTATGATTGAAGAAAAAGTAAAAAATAATAATGTTTCAGACATAATTAAAACCCCTAAAAAATCAGTTATTCCAAGATCAGAAAAACAAAAAGAATATGTCAGAGCTTTAAGACAAAGTGATATTGTTATATCAGCGGGCCCTGCGGGAACAGGTAAAACATTTTTGGCTGTTGCGGTTGGCTTAACTTTATTGCTTGATAAGAAGATTGAAAGAATTATTCTATCAAGACCAGCGGTGGAAGCTGGTGAACGATTGGGTTTTTTACCAGGAGATATGAAGGAAAAAGTGGACCCCTATCTAAGGCCTTTATACGATTCTCTCTATGATCTTTTTGACTTTGAAAAAATTCAAAGAATGATTGAGGTTGGTGATATTGAAATAGCACCTCTTGCATTTATGAGGGGTAGGACTTTAAAAAACTCTTTTGCAATTTTAGATGAGGCACAAAATGCAACAGATACACAGATTAAAATGTTCCTAACACGTATTGGGGAAAATTCAAAAATTGTTATAAATGGCGATCCATCTCAAATTGATTTACCCCACAAGAGCATGTCTGGATTAAATAGATCTAAAAACTTACTGGGGCACTTAAACGAAGTCTCTGTAGTAGACTTTGATCATTCAGACGTAGTTAGACATCCCCTAGTCTCCAAGATTGTAAAAGCGTATTCAGATCAAGAAAATGATTAACATTGATGTGGTTTCTGAGAGTAATCTTTGGAATAAAAAAATTAAAAAACCTGATATTTTTTTTAATTCTATGGCACAAGCTTTTCCTAAAAAATACAGATTTATTAAAAAAAAGGTAAGCTTAACAATTTTACTTTCAAACAATAAAAATATTAAAAAATTAAATAAAAAATTTAGAAATAAAAATAAATCAACAGATGTTTTATCTTTTCCTTCTGAAAAAAAACTTAATATAAGAAAATCACCTTATATTGGGGATATTGTTGTTAGTTATGAGTTTATGAATCAACCAAAAATCTTAAGCAACCTAGAGTTTAAGACCAAAGTAACTAAGATTTTTATTCACGGTTTTCTTCATTTATTAGGCTATGACCATATTAAATTAAAAGATTTTAAAGAGATGTTAAATGAAGAAAAAAAAATTTATAAAACCATTGAAACAAGGATTGCCAAACTTGCTTAAAAAAAATTTTTTAGATTCATTTTATATTATTTTTTTAGGAGTAATAAGCTCATACAGCTTACCACCATATAATTATTTTATAATTAATTTTATTACTTTTTCGTTACTTTTTATTTTTATTTTTAAGAAAAAAAAAAGAATAACACACAATAAATCCTTTTTTCAATATGGGTGGTGCTTTGGATTTGGGTATTTTCTATTTAGTCTATATTGGATATCAATTTCATTGACCTTTGATCAGAGTTTTAAGTTTTTAATTCCAGTTGCTATAATTTTATTACCAGCTTTCTTAGCTGTATTTTATGGTTTAATTACATATTTATTTTCAATTTTTTACTCAAAAAATATCATTACTTCTTTTTTTATTTTTTCAATTTTATTTGGAACAATTGAATTTGTTAGGGGCTCCATACTTACAGGTTTTCCTTGGAATTTAATCGCATTTAGTTTTTCAAGTAGTATTTATTTTATTCAAATCCTTTCTATTATTGGAACTTATTCTTTTAATTTAATTTGCATCTCTTTATTTACTGTTCCTGCTTTATTTATTTTAAGAAACTCTAGAAAAGAAATTATGATTTGTTTTTTTTTTATTTTAATGTCTGTTGGTTTTTTAATATTTGGTAATTTCAAAAACAATAACTTTAATTCTTTAGAAAGTATTAAAAATTCTTATACAATCAAAGCAATATCACCCAATATTAGTCTAGATAGATTTTATTCAAAGCAAGATGAGTTAAAAATAATTAATGAGCTTATAGAGTTGAGTGCTCCAACAAAAATAGAACCTACAATTTTTTTGTGGCCAGAAGGAATTATTCCAGACAGTTATTTAAGAGATATGAATATTTATAAAAACTTATTCCTAAATAGCTTTGGAGAGGATGATTTAATTATTATGGGTTTAAAAAGTGTAGAGAGAAAAAATAATAAAAATTTATTTTTTAACTCAATGGCTGTATTTAACAATAAGCTAGATCTCATCACAAATTATAATAAAGTCAATCTAGTGCCATTTGGAGAGTTCACTCCCTTTGAAAGAATTCTTAGCTTAATAGGCCTTAAAACTGTAACTAATAACAACCAATCTTTCTCTAGTGGAGAAACCAGGATTCCACTGAATGTAAAAAATAGTAAAATTGATTTAAATTTACTTCCCTTAATTTGTTACGAAATAATTTATTCAGGTAAATTATCTAAAGATAGTAATTTTGATTATATAATTAATATTTCTGAAGATGGTTGGTTTGGAAATTCTGTAGGCCCTAAGCAACACTTTTCGCACAGCATATTTAGATCTATTGAAAGTGGTAAATATTTAATTAGGTCTACAAACAATGGGATTTCTGCCATTATTAATCCTATAGGAATTATAGAGAAAGAAATAGAGCTTGGATCAACAGGATATGTGGAACTGTCTGAGAGTAAATTAGTTAAATCCACACTATTTATGCTATATGGGAATAAAATATTTTTAATGTTTATTTTAATATATATTTTTTTAATTTTTTCATTTATTAGACTTAAATATGAGTAGTTTAAAAAATTTTTTATTCACTAGCGAGTCAGTTTCAGAAGGGCATCCTGACAAAGTATCAGATCGTATTTCAGACATGGTAGTTGACAGCTATCTTGCTGGAGATCCCTTTTCTAGAGTTGCATGTGAGACACTAACCACAACAAACAAAGTTGTTCTTGCTGGAGAAGTAAGAGGTCCAGAGATTAAAGAAGAAGACCTTATTCAAAAAGTTAGAAACTGCATTAAAGATATTGGTTATGACCAAGATGGTTTTACATGGAGAGAAGCGACAAAGATAGAAAGTCACCTTCATTCACAATCTGTAGATATAGCTATGGGTGTAGATTCTAAAGATAATAAAGATGAAGGAGCTGGAGATCAAGGAATAATGTTTGGATATGCGTGCAATGAAACAAAAGAATTAATGCCAGCGCCAATTCATTATTCTCATAAAATTTTAAGACTTATGGCAGAAGATAGAAAATCTGGAATATTGAAAAATATAGAACCAGATTCTAAGAGCCAAGTTACTTTTGAATATATAGATGGAAAACCAACCAAAGTTAAATCAGTTGTTATATCCTCTCAACATTCAGCAGGTATAGGTCAGGCAAAAGTAAGAGAATTGCTAACACCCTATATGTTAAAAGCAATTCCAGAAAAATTTTTAAAAGATTTTGATGAAAAAGAATTTTATGTAAATCCTACTGGAAACTTTGTAATAGGTGGACCAGATGGAGATTGTGGCTTAACAGGAAGAAAAATTATTGTTGATACTTATGGTGGGGCAGCACCTCATGGTGGAGGAGCTTTTTCTGGTAAGGATCCCACTAAAGTAGACAGATCAGCAGCTTATGCTGCAAGATATATTGCAAAAAATGTTGTTGCATCTAATATTTCAGAGAAATGTTTAATTCAATTAGCTTATGCAATTGGAGTATCCAAACCTTTATCTATTTATGTAGATTTATTTGATAATGATTTAGAAAAAAATAAATTTGTTTCAGAAAAAATTTCAGAAAATTTTGATTTAAGTCCAAGAGGAATAAGAGAAATGCTGGGTTTAAATAAACCAATTTACGAAAAAACAGCAGCTTATGGTCACTTTGGAAGAATACCAGAGGCTGATGGGTCATTTTCTTGGGAAAATGCTGATAAAAAAGGTATTTTTTTAAAATAGTTCTTATTGTATTAAAAAAAATTCTTTATATATTGCTCTTACATTATTGAAATTACAGAATGGGCTTGAGCCCATTTTTTTTTGGAGCTAATAAAAATATGTTAAATAGAAGATCAGATAAATTAGAATTATTAAGAATAGCTGAGGCAGTAGCCTTAGAAAAATCTATAGATAAAGAGTTAATTATTGATTCCATGGAAACAGGAATTGCAAAAGCTGCTAAATCTAAATTTGGGCAGGACAATGAAATTAAAGTTCTAATAAATAGAGAAAATGGGGACATTGGAATTTTTAGAAAATTAATAGTTGCAGAAAATCCAGAAAATATAAATACAGAAATTAATCTTCAAGATGCAATTATCTTAAATGAAGAAAATAAAGATAAAAAAATTGGTGATGAAATTTTACAACCATTACCCTCTTTTGATTTTGGTCGAATAGCAGCACAGACTGCAAAACAAGTTATTAGTTTTAATGTAAGAGAAGCAGAACGTGAAAGACAATATAATGATTTTATAGATAAAAAAGATTCAATTTTGAGTGGTATTGTTAAGCGTTTAGAATTTGGCAATGTAATAGTTGACTTAGGAAGAGCTGAGGCAATTATTCAAAAAAATGAAATGATTCCTAGGGAAAATATTAAACCGGGTGATAGAATTAAAGCTTACTGTTATGATGTAAAGAGAGAACCTAGAGGTCAACAAGTATTTTTATCAAGAGCTCATCCAAAATTTATGGAAAAACTATTTGTTCAAGAAGTTCCAGAAATTTATGATGGTTTAATTGAAATAAAATCATCAGCAAGAGACCCAGGAAGTAGAGCAAAGATTTGTGTTAAAGCAGTTGATACTTCATTAGATCCAGTAGGAGCTTGTGTTGGAATGAGAGGATCAAGAGTTCAGGCAGTAGTTAACGAGCTACAAGGAGAAAAAATTGATATTGTTAACTGGTCAGAAGATCCGGCAATAGTAGTTTCAAATGCATTATCACCAGCAGAAGTTCAAAGAGTAAATGTTGATAGTGTTGCAAAAAAATTAGATGTAATTTTAACTGAAGAAAATTTAAGTAAGGCGATTGGTCGTAGAGGTCAAAATGTTAGATTAGCTACAAAGTTATTAAATTATGAAATTAATATAATGACTGATGCAGAGGATTCAGAAAGAAGACAATTAGAATTTAAAGAAAAAACAGAAAATTTTGTTAAAAATCTAGAATTAGATGAAACCTTAGGGCAATTACTTGTGGCGGAAGGTTTTTCTTCAATTTCAGATATTAAAGATAGTTCACCAGAAAGTTTAATGAAGATTGAAGGTATAGAGGAAGATACTGCTAAAGCTTTAATAGAGAGAGCAAAAGATTTTTATCTAAAAGATCAAGAAGATATAACAAAAAGAATTAAAGATTTAGGACTGCAAGATGACCTTATAAATCACAAAGGGTTAACGCCAGGCATGTTAGTTACACTTGGAGAACAAAAAATTTTAAAGCTAGAAGACTTTGCAGACCTTGCATCTGACGAATTAACAGGTGGTTATGATGTTGTAAAAGGTGAAAGAATTAAAATTCAAGGATATCTGGAAGATTTTGTATTATCAAAAACTGAAGCAGATGAACTCATTATGTCTGCAAGAAATATAATTTATAAAGATTGAGTAATGAAATATGGAAAACAAAAAAACAAAATTAACACTTTCTGGCATAGCCAAGAAATCGATAGAGAATATAGAGTTAGCTAAAACTCAAAGTAAAAACTCAGTTGTAATTGAAAAAAAACCAAGCAAATTTGCTCCTAGAGGTAATTTTAGTAGACCTGCTAGTGTAAGATCAAAGCCAGTACTAAGTCCTGCAGGAAGCTTTGTACCAAGAACAACTTCAACACCCAAACCATCTTCGCCAATTACAAATGATTATGAGAAACGTAAGTTAGCAGAGCAAAGAGCAACAAGAAGACTTAAAGGTGACGCTGGAGATAAAGGAAAGCCTGATACAAAAAAAAGAGAATTAAAACTAACAGTTTCAAGAGCCTTAAGCGACGAGATTGAAGCAAGAACAAGAAGTATGGCTTCACTTAAAAGAGCAAAGTTAAAAGAAAATAGAGAACTTACTAAAGAAGAGATTCAAGAAAGTCTAAAACCAATAAAAAGAGACGTCAATATTCCAGAGGCAATTACTGTTAGAGAGCTATCTAATAGAATGGCCGAGCAATCTAACAATGTTATAAAACATTTATTTGGAATGGGAGTAACGGTTACTATTAATCAAACATTAGCAGCAGATACTGCGGAATATTTAGTAAAAGAATTTGGACACAACCCCATAAGAGAAACAAAAGCTGAAGAAATTATTCAAAAAATTAAGGAATCTAGGTCTGAAAATTTAAAGAATAGACCTCCAATAGTAACTGTAATGGGTCACGTTGATCATGGCAAAACTTCAGTATTAGATGTTTTAAGAAGTGCAAATGTTGTACTTGGAGAATTTGGTGGAATTACACAACATATTGGTGCTTATCAAATAGAACATGAATCAAATAAAATAACTTTTATAGACACACCAGGTCACGCAGCCTTTACTGAGATGAGGGCAAGAGGATCAAAACTAACAGACGTTGTAGTATTAGTTGTTGCAGCAGATGATGGTGTCAAACCTCAAACAATTGAATCTATAAAGCATGCAAAAGCTGCAAATGTTCCAATAGTCGTTGCAATAAATAAATGTGATTTACCAGAGGCAGATCCACAAAAAATCAAAAACCAACTTTTAGAATATGAACTTATAGCAGAAGATTTGTCAGGAGATACTTTGATGGTTGAAATATCTGCAAAAACAAAAAAGAATTTAGATAAATTAGTAGAATCCGTTGTATTGCAAGCTGAAATTTTAGATCTTAAAACTGATTACGAATCTAAAGCAACAGGAATTGTTCTAGAATCAAAAATAGATGTGGGCAGAGGAGCTGTAGCAACTGTTGTGGTAACTTCAGGAACAGTTAAAAGAGGTGATTTTTTTGTTAGTGGATTAAAATGGGGGAAAGTAAGAGCTTTAATTAACGATAAAGGAAAAACTATTGATGAAGCACCACCATCAACACCTGTTGAAATTTTAGGAATCAATGGAGCAGCAAAATCTGGAGATGATTTTATTGTAGTGGATTCTGAAAAAGAAGCGAAAACATTAAGTGAGAATAGAGCTGATGAAACCAAAACAGGAGGAAGTCCCTTAACTCTTGCAACACAAGACTCAGCTTTTGCAGATAAATCTGCTGCAGAATTAAATATTATTATAAAATCAGATGTACATGGTTCTGCTGAGGCAATTAAAAGTGCTATCAATCAAATTACACATGATGAAGTTAAACCTAAAATTATTTTATCTGACATTGGAATGATAACGGAGACAGATGTAACATTAGCGAAAGCATCTAACGCTACTCTAATTGCATTTAATGTTAAGCCAACAAAAGAGGCAAAAAAATTAGCAGAAAATGAAAAAATTAAAATTTCTTCATATAATATTATTTATGAAGTTTTAGATTATATTAAATTGAGAATGTCAGGATTACTTGCTCCAGATATTCAGGAAACCATTAATGGTACAGCTCAAATCTTAGAAATCTTTAAAGTTTCAGGAACGGGAAAAGTTGCAGGCTCTAAGATCACTGAAGGCGAAATAGCTAGTGGTGCAAATGCTAGATTAATTAGAGATGGAGCAATTATTTATACTGGTAAGATTAGTACAATTTTTAGAGAAAAAGATCAGGCTAAACAGGTTAGTAATGGCCAAGAATGTGGAATAACGCTTAAAGACTTTGTTGATTTTCAAAAAAACGATACAATAGAGGCTTATAGTACGACTTCTACTGAGAGAACAGTATAATGGTTGATAAAACAGGTAAACCCGTATCACAAAGACAATTACGTGTTGGAGAGATGATTAAGCAATCTTTAGGTATGATTTTTGCAAGAAATGAGGCTAAAGTGCCAAATTTAGAAACTAACACAGTCACGGTTACTGAAGTAAAAATGAGTCAAGATCTTAAAATTGCAAAAGCATATGTATTACCTCTAGGGGGAAAAGATACAGAAAAAGTTATTAAAAAATTAAGAGAATATTCT
>Ga0209709_10001355_pt1 | contig 22634 bp, 24 predicted proteins | sample ArcticOcean_MG_C_2_FD_187435 | JGI IMG/M metagenome (GOLD analysis project Ga0209709, IMG submission 187435) | Marine microbial communities from western Arctic Ocean - ArcticOcean_MG_CB4_136 (SPAdes) (version 2) | ecosystem: Environmental > Aquatic > Marine > Oceanic | place: Arctic Ocean...
TTGCTTGGTGCAACAAAGGTGTCGTTAAGCAGAAAATCAATGATCATGGGAGGCTTGTTCGTCATGGAAAAATTGGCAAGGAATTTAAATTGCAAAACAATGAAAAGATTTTTATACTTTTTTATTGATTTGAGTCTTCGCGGCATTCACGCTCTTAAAAATTAAATCTTGAAGGGTATAATTTTGTGATATATATCCTGTCTGATGTATTTTTTTTCTATTGCATCATCAAGCTCTTCGGTAGATACAATATTACTTGCAATGCATTCAGCAAGCTCATTAAAAAAGAAGTTAGAAATTCCTTCATGAGGGTGTTCTCTACCTAAAGTTAAATCTTTTCCAAAGAGCTTATACAGGGGTGCTCTCGGTATATATTTTAATAGAGGAGGTATTGAGGAATTCAAATTCAAGCCAGCCCTCCAGGGCTGCGTAATCTTTTCTGTAGTATGCAATAAAATTGTATTTTGATTCATTTCATCAAACTCATTCCATTTTTTTTCTAGTTCTCCAATGGATTGCTCCTCGAGCCTCAAGTTTATTAAATCATCATAATCAATTTTTCCATGATGCAATTTATCAATTAAGTCATCAAGAGACCAATGCCTGAGCTGATCACATGAAATCAGCATTGCGCTTGAGCCCCAAGAATTTTTTTGAAGGCCTCTTCTTGCATACAAGGAATGAGTATTGAAATCAAAATCTAGTAACTCCTCTATACCTCTCTTCACCTGAAAGATATCTGGATCAATCACTAATGCGCTTCCCTGGAAGTTCATTAAAAAGGGAATATGGAACCTCAACAATGTAAACGATTGCATATCATTTTTATCAAATTCAATCATCTGACTTTTTCTTAAGTATGGCTTAGCAAAAAAACGCTGGAATGCAGGAATGCTGGATTCAGATAATATTTCAACATCATTTTCACAAAATTGAGATCTTTTGATGATTGAATTTCTCGCAACCTTCGCCCCAATCATTTGATTGTCATTACTGCATATAAAAATTTTCATTATTAAAGGTAATGGTATAAATTTAAATTATAAAGTAATAGTTGGTATTAATTTTCAAGCAATTCCTTTTTAAGCAGGTCTTCAAATAAAGAAAGTCTATCATTCCCAAAAAACATATAGTGATTATAAAAAAGAGTGGGGGAGCCGAACCCGCCTCTATTTATCAGTTCATCAGTATTAGAAATTAAAGAATTTTTTGCATAGCTTGATTTGATAAATTCTTGATACTGATCTTGGTCAAAGCCAGACTGAGATGCTATGTCTAAGAGAATGTCTTGATTGCTTATGTCCAGGCCGTCTTGCCAGTAACTCTGAAAAATATTATTGGCATATTGAGGCAAGTTACCCTCTTGTATTGCAAATAAGCACCCTCTCATGGCTTGCACAGAATTGACTGGAAAAATTTTAGGAATTGAAATAGGTAATTTTCTTAATAGTGACCATAAAAGTAGGTCATCATTAGCATATTTTAACTTCAATTTATTTGGTTTCTTTCTAAATGAATAAACATCTTGATTAACCTTATTAAATACACCTCCAACTAAGATAGGTTTCCATATTATTTCTAAGTTTTGCCTCAAAGAAAGTGGTAAAATTTCTGAAAATGCTAAATAAGTCCAAGGACTGGAGCAATCAAAGTAGAATTCAATATGTTTAGAGTCCTGCATAATAAAATATTGTAAATTAATTATCTTGAACAAACACCTAAGAGCCACAAGCTTGCTAGTTATTTTTTTCTTTGGAGTGAGTTCCGAAGCGGAAATAAATATTGAAGTTTCAGCAAATAAAACTTTATTGAGCGAGGAAATCTTTAATAAAATTAGTAATGAGCATTTTTTTGAAGACGATGTTCCAGATGATCTCAATCTTAAATTGGGAATAGCTCTAATTAAGACGTTAGATTCACAAAAAATTTACTTTACAAAAAATGAGGTTTCTAAATTCATGAGGGATTTTAGATCTCGGTCTCCTCGCATCAATATTATATCAAGCTACAAGGTGATTAATCTTTACTTTAATAGGTTGATTGCAGCAACTGAGTATCAGATTAAATTTATTGAAAATAAGAGGTTTGATTTTGATTTGGATGAAACAATCATTATCAATGAGGATTTAAGAGAATCCCAAAATACCATTTTCCAGCTAAAGAGAATCTGGTCTAAGTTAGCAAAAAATGATGTCTTGACCTCAATCTTGACTGATAAGAGCGAGAGTGAAGCGGTAGAGTTAATTTCTAAAAGGTATAAAAATAGAATACGAAGGATCTCTCAAAGAAATGAAGAAGATGTATTTTCAATAGCAATGAATACAGTCGCTGGGTTGTTTGACCCTCACTCATCATATTTTTCACCAAAATCAGCAGAAGATTTTGAAATGACCATGAGCTTAAAGTTAGAAGGCATAGGGGCATTGCTTACAACCGAGGATGATTACCCAGTAATTGTTAGTGTCGTTCCTGGGGGCCCCGCAGAAAAATCAGGCAAAATTGACCCTGACGATAAAATAGTAGCCATTAAACAATTGGAAGAAAAGGAAATAGAGCCAGTGGATGTAGTAGGCTGGAGAATTGATGAAGTGGTGCAGCTGATTAGGGGCAAGGCTGGAACGAAGTTAGAACTTGAAATCATCCCCGCAAAAACAGAAGATTTTAGCGACAGAAAATGGGTAATACTTACTAGAGAAGAAGTAAAGCTAGAAGAACAGGCTGTAAAATCCTTGGTGATTAATTTACCCTATCAAAATCAAAATTTAAAGATTGGAATCATTGATTTGCCTGCATTTTATATTGACTTTAGTGCATGGCGAGCCAGAGATCCAAATTTCCGAAGCAGCTCAAAAGATGTAGAAGAAATCTTGGAAAGATTTAATAAAGAAAATGTAGATGGTGTGATAATGGATTTAAGAGGTAACTCAGGAGGTTCGCTCTATGAAGCAAATAAACTTACAGGTTTGTTTGTATCAGCGGGTGCTACCCTTCAAGTCAAGGAAAGTAATGGAGTGATTAGGCCATGGGGAGATCCTAGAGCTAAGCAAATCTGGAAAAAGCCTATGGCTGTTATGGTGGATAGGTATTCTGCATCTGCATCTGAGATTTTTGCAGGGGCAATACAAGATTATGAAAGAGGATTGATTATTGGTCATCCAACATTTGGAAAAGGGACTGTGCAGCAATTAGATGATTTAACCTCGGGACAGCTCAAACTGACTGAATCTAAATTTTATAGAATTACAGGATCTGGAATGCAGAACAAAGGAGTTGCTCCTGATATCATCTTGCCAGCAACATGGGATATACAGAAATCTGGGGAAAGCTCTCTAGATTCAGCTCTGCCATGGGATAAAATTAAAGCAGTAAGGTTTAAAAAATTTCGTTTTAATCAAAATGCAGTGACTCACATTAGAAAAGCTCACTTAGATCGACTGGACAATAGTCCTGACTTAAATTACCTGTTAGACATTAGAGAAAGATACGATCAGCAGCAAGATAAAGAAGCCCTTTCAATTAATTTAGATATTAGGAAAAGTGAGAAATTAAATAGGCAACAATGGGCTCTGGACACAGAAAATAAAAGAAGGGATGCTCATGGTTTCAAACTCTTCAAGACATATCAAGAACTTAAGGAGTTCAATGAAAACAAAGAAGATATTGATATTGATATCCAAAATGACTATCTTTTAAATGAGGGAGCAATGATTCTTTCTGATTACATATACCTCAACAGAAATTTATTACTTTCAGAGGCAGCATAAATATGAAAATTGTTTCATTTAATATAAATAGCATTAGAGCTAGGCCACACCAAATTCTTCATCTCAAAAATACAATAGATCCAGACGTGATTGGAATTCAGGAAACTAAAGTCAATGATCCTGAATTTCCAGTTGATGAAATAGAATCTATGGGCTACCACGTCGAGTACTGGGGTCAAAAAGGCCACTATGGTGTTGCGATTTTAAGTAAAGAAAAACCAAAATCAGTTCAAAAAGGATTTGTAAAAGATACTCCAGAGGATCAAAAAAGGTTCATTCAAGCAGAATTTAAATGGGGCAAAGAAAGTATTACCATTATGAATGGATATTTTCCTCAAGGCGAAAATAGGTCACATGAAACCAAGTTCCCAAAAAAAATTAAGTACTACGCAGACTTAAAAAAGCATATTAAGAAATTACAAAAAACAGAAAAGAATCTAATTGTGATGGGAGATTTTAATGTTGCGCCGTCTTCTCTAGATATTGGAATTGGTGAACTGAATGAAAAAAGATGGTTGCGAGATGGAAAAACAGCATTTTTACCAGAGGAGATTGATATGTGGAATAGCATAAAAAATTTAGGTTTCAGCGACTCATGGAGAGAGCAAAACCCAGCAGAAGATTCGGTATACTCCTGGTTTGACTATCGCTCAAGAATGTTCGATGACTCTCCTAAAAGAGGTTTAAGAATAGATCACATTATGATCTCAGATAATATGTTGCCTGCGATAAAAGAAACCGGAATTGACTATGTGGCTCGAGCCATGGATAAGCCATCGGACCATTGCCCTGTCTGGATTACTTTAAAATGAAAATATTTAAAGACTTTACATTTGAGGCCGCTCATAGACTCACACTAGTTCCTGAAAGTCATAAATGCTTCAAGCTTCATGGGCATAGTTTTAAGGTACAAATTTGCGTCGAAGGGCCAGTGAATAATCAGGGTTGGGTAATAGACTTTGGAGAAGTAAAAAATATCTGTGGCCCAATAATTAATGAGTTAGATCACAGCTATTTAAATGAGATCCCAGGACTTGAAAACCCAACTAGTGAAAATATATCTATCTGGCTTTGGCAAAAAATTAAACCAACCCTTCCGCTATTATCATCTATAGAAATAAAGGAAACCTGCAATTCAAGCTGTCTTTACTCGGGTTAAGATCTTTTGGTATAGAAAAATTTTTTTAAAATAGCCGAGGACTCTTTTTGTAAAATAGAAGAAGTAAGCTCTATTTTGTGGTTTAGATATGGTTTCTCAAAAAAATTATCTATAGAAACTAACGCGCCAGTCTTTGGTTCCTTAGCCCCAAAGCAGACTTTGCGAATCCTAGCATCAATTATTGCTTTTGCGCACATGTGACAAGGCTCCAATGTAGAATAGAGAACTGCTCCATTCAGCCTATAATTACCAACAAAGTTAGAAGCATCTTCAATGGCAATGATTTCTGCGTGTGCGACAACTGAGCTTCTCTGAATCACCTGATTGTGACCTCTTCCAACTATTACATTATTAAGAACAACAACACTTCCTACGGGCACCTCATCATTTTGCATCGCTAATTCAGCTTCTATTAAAGCCTCACGCATAAATATCAAATCATTTAATCCCGGGTTAGTCATTCAATCAATCTTCTGGAATATCCGTTGAAATGTCTGAGGTAGATTTTATAATTCTCCATACGCCATAAATACGGCCTGGTATTTTCAATACATCAATTAATAAGCCTACACACCCTATTAGAATCCAGTGAAAAGGAAAGATATTGAAAAATCTTTCCTTTTTGTATAAAGGCAAGATAATGGCTCTAAAAAGAAAATATAATAAAAAAGTAACACTCCAGATGATTGTATTTAGATTGGGAATAAAATTAGGGCTTGCATCCCAAAGTCCATTAGTAAAGAGATAATTCCAACTATAAATAAAGTATAGTAAAAAAATGCTCAGCAATAGAAAGTAAAGCGATTTTTGAGTAGCTAGAATATTTAATTTAGCATTCTCTATACTATAAAAAATCCATTTTTTAAGCAGCATAGTTACAGTTTTAGGATAACCTATATATTCAAATGCAGTAATTGGAGCTCGGCTAATGCTCCAGTTTAATTTTTTTACTCTTTCAATCCATTCCAAGTCCTCTCCCGCTCCAACGTTCTCATTGAAGCCTTTCGACTCCCAAAAGGAAGTTTTGAGTAGCAGTGATCCTGGCACGCTACTGCGTAATATATTTCCATATGTATTGGCCTTAATAGCTCTTTGTAACCAGTTCAATTTCTCATCACTTGACTCAAAGGTACCTATGATTAGTTCGGAGGAAGATGCAAGAAAAGTTTCAAGGTATGATTCAAGCCACTTTTCATGGGGAATAGTTTTTGCATCCATAAATGCTATATAAACTCCATGTGCAATTGAAGCACCGATATTTCTAGCCTGACCTGGATAGGTTCTCCTAGATTTATGGATCGTGAGGTTTGAGGGATAAAGTAAATTTAATGCTTTTATTTGAGCTGAATTATCAGTAGTAATTTGAGAAGAATCTATAACAATTAACTCGAAGTTTTGGTATGTCTGATTTTGCAGGACCTTTCCAAGGTTTAAAACAAAATTCCAATCATCTTTATTTGGAATAACTATAGAAATTAAAGGGTATTCCATCTCAGAGATTGCTGGAGTAAGAACGAAAAAATGGACAAAGATATTGCATGTTAACTTTCAATGATTTTGAATATTGCAGCATTGACTTTATGGACATCATATTTTTCTTCACAGTACTTTCTAGACTCATTGCCCATGGTTTTAATTAAATCCTTATCTACAAATTCTAGCATTTTTCTAGCTGCCTCTTTGTGATCAAAAATAGGTACAAGGTAGCCATTCACTCCTTCTTTAACTGTCTCTCTGCAGCCATTAATATCTGTTGTAATGATTGGACGGCCCATAGACATAGCCTCTAAAACAGTCCTGGGAGTTCCTTCGTTATATGACAAGAGAACATAGACGCTAGATTCTCTAATAACCTCCCTTACATCCTTGATATGACCAATGTAATCAATCCCATAAATACTTTTCCACGTATCTTGAATTTCTTTAAAATTTACTGAATCATTATGTGCATCTGGGGATCCACCTAAAAGAAATTTAGCATCAGGAAGTTGCTCCTTAACTAACTGACATGCACGCGCATATTCATAGAGCCCTTTTGATTTAATTAGCCTAGCCAAACACAGAAAAGTCAGTTCACTGGGATATGGAGATTCTGGAAAATGATCTAAATCAACACCCGAACCATTGACAACATGTGTTTTAGCTTTGGTAACTAACCCCAGACCTAGAAATAAAGATCTGTCATCTTTGTTTTGAAAAATAACAAGATGGCTGGCCTTTAAAGCAAGTCTAAAGCCGGTCAGTCCAAGAAATCTTTTTATGCGGGTTAGTATGCTGTATTGATCAAAAATATGACCTGTTCCAGTAATGAGTGAAATAATTCTAGGAACTCTGCAGAAATACGAGGCTAATGCTCCCAACACAACAGGTTTATGTGTATATGAAAATACTATCTCGGGCCTAGAGGCATAAATAATTTTTACCAGATCAGCAAAACTCCACAGGGTAGATATAGGATTCAAGCTTTTTCTGTGGAAGCTAATAATCGAGAGTCCTACATTCAATTGCTGCAAAAAATATTTATTTTCATTAGAAATATTGGGTGCGATAGCACTTACTTTGTAGCCTTTGCTTACAAAATCTTTAATGAGTGTGCCGCGGAAATTAACGAGGGAGTCACCATCACTACAAAAAAAAAGAATTGATTTTTTTCTTACGCTCAATTCTTGCTCAGTTCTTGACTCATAGGGCCCGCATGCTCAAATTCCAAAAGAATAGTCTTAAGTTTTTCTAGAGTGCTAGCGTTACCTAGGCCCAACCACTGAAACTGGCGAACATACTTATAAAAACCTTTTACAAAGTTATGCCTAGAAAGAAAATATCTCAATGGAACTTTGAACTCATACTCGCTAAGAAAATCGTATGGATGGAGGTAAATAAGAGGAGTAAAGCCATGTTCAATGGAGTTATTCAAAACATCGATAAGGTTCCTAGTTCTAAAGAGCCTAAAAAAAGTTCCGCCTGACTTTAGGTTAAACCTTTTAAACCATGGCAAACTAATAATAGGGAATTCTTGAAAGCCCTCTATATTAAAAGGGGCCTTATCTTTAAATGATGCATTATTAATCTCATAATCATGAAGCACATAACTAGAGTCATATTTAAAATATCTAGAAAGAAGTAGGTATACATCTTCTCGCCCATTCTCTATAGAAAATGCAGGTGCCCTAAAGCCGGTTGGGTATTTTCCACAGGCATCTTTAATAGCCTCCCTTGCAAGAATAATATTTGATTCAATGTCCTCAAGTGAGTGCTCATACATCAGATCATGAAAATGATAATGACAAGCTATTTCATGCCCATCATCTACAATTCTTTTTAAAAGCATCGGATGGGTGAGAGCAACAGTTCCGGTAGTAAAAAAGGTGATTTTTTTTTCGTTGAAATTTACTTTGGAAAAATGGCTAATTATTTCATAGCATTTGTTGAGCGCATCAAAGTTTACTTTTGGCTCTAACCCTAGGCTTCTGAAAACATCATAGGTAAAGTCTTCTAGGTCTACCGAGACATAAAGTTGTTTTTTGACTGTACTAACTTGGCTTTCGGATGGTGACAAAGAAACCTCTTGGATCATCTATAATCTCTGTGTACTCCAAGCACCCCGCCTCTCTCAAGCAATTCTCTAAGTGTTTTCGAGAATAAGAATATAGGGGGCAATTTTTAAGCCAATATCGGAATCTTCTTTGCAAGCCTAGCAGGCCTTTTTCATTGGGAATCGAAATATAAATTTCTTTATTTGATTCTGATAATAGTTTTTTTAAAGCTAAAACTGGCTCAGAAACATAGTCGAAAAACCCCATGACACAAATTGCATCAAACCTTTCTTCAAAATTATGTTGCAAATAGTCTGCAACAATATATTTAACGCTTCCTTGATTTTCAAATTGACTAGCTTTTTCTTTAGTTAAATCAATCATCTGGTCTGCTATATCAAGAGCTGTAACATTTTTACCTTGGCTTAAAAAGGCTATCGTATGATGTCCTGGACCACAACCAACATCAAGAACGGTGTTAATAGAATCTTTTTTTGTCTCAGCTAGGGTTAATTCATATCGTCTATAAACACCTTTTCTAAACCACTTATCCATTAATTTGTTAAAAAAACTTCTGGATTGATCATCTTCGGTGTAGATGCTTGAAAAACCTTTTGAATAGTCATTAAAGAACTCTTTAATTTCTTTTAGATCTTTATCATTTGTTTGCATGAAGTATTCCTCTATTACAACGTTTAAGTGAAATTTGAGTGTATTTTATACATATGATCAGCAATCAGCAACCATATCAAAAAAATTATTGCTGAAATGTAAACCGTTATGCTTTATTGAAAACCTCTTAATGCAGGATGTTGAAAAAGCTGCTTTCCAACTGTCTTTGCACCATTATAGGTTAGATGTGCTCTATCATATGAGATCAGCTTATGTGAGTCAGTAAAAAGAGGAACTTTTCTCTCGTCGTCTCCAATTAATTTAATTAAATCAATAAACTGCTCTTTATGGACTAGCCCTTGAAGGTAAGTATTAAATAGCTCCACATCATGACTTGGTTTTGCATGATAGCTATACATCTTGTTTCTTAGGGGTGCATTAATATTGTATCCAAAGTCTTTGGGGCCTATTAATATAAATGCTTTGTGGTTGCTTTGAATAAAGCTAATTTTTCTTTGCAAGCATTCCCTCTGAAGATTCTCTGCTAGCAACCTATAAGTAATAATAATAAAATCAGATTCTAAAATTAGCTCTGTAGACTCATCGTCAATATCGTTGTAATTGAAGCAATTATATTTTGGCTTAACTAAAGTCACATTATTAAAGAAGCTATTTGCCTTTCCCATATTAATAAAATCACTAGAAAAGCTGTCCCCCATAACCACTAACTTTTTATGAGTAGTTGGCGCTTTCAAGAAGTTTTTATCTAGATTTTGGCTTGCTGAAATTAGAAAATATTTGTCAGGATTAATAATTTCTGGGTTATCTTTCACCGAATAGCTAGACTCAAGTTCTGGATAAGATCTATAGAATCCATATGTCTGGGTAAATATTAGTCCGCTGGCAAGGCAGACAGTGAGAGAAAAAATTAGTACTGAAATAAATTTTTTAGAGGAAATCTTTTGATGATCTCGAAAAAAATGTTCTACCTTTAAGCTGAAGTATGCTGCAATAAAAGTTATAGCCATCATCATCAAATATGATGAGGTTGCGGGTTCACTGATACTGCCTATCCTCAAAAATGCAAAAAGCGGTTGGTGTAATAGATAGAGGCTATAACTCATCAAACCTACGTATACCAATAACTTTGAACTCAGAAAAGTACCGAGAAAGGTATTGTTATCAGCGCATAGAATAAGCGCTCCTGTGCCGACTACAACCATTAATCTGAAGTAATTAAGTAACTCAGGAGTGCTATGAAAAAATATAATCGGGATCATCACTAACCCCATTCCGGTGAGTGAAATAAATTCTTTTGCACGATAGGTCAAGGATTTTTGAAAGTCTTTATCAAAAATTAGGAAGAAAGCAATTAATGCACCAACTCCTAGCTCCCATATGCGAGATGGCAATAGGTAAAAATCTGCATCTGGGTCTATCTGCTGGATCCAACTAGAGAATAAAAAACTTCCAATCGTCATTATCATAAAAATAGATAGGATTTTACGAGATGACAATTTGCATACTAGCAAAGCCATTAAAGGGAAAATTAAGTAATACTGCTCTTCAACTCCTAAGCTCCAAGTATGCAGGAGTGGTTTAAATTCAGAAGTGATATCCCAGTACCCCGAAGTAAGATAAAGCAAAATATTATTAGACATTAATGATGTGCTGATTAAGCTTTGTCCAAAGTTCTGTAAGTCATCTGGCTGCATCATGAATACAGCCAATGGAATACATGCGAGCATCATCAAAAAAAGAGCAGGCAATAATCGTCTTGCCCTTCTCTCATAAAAATTTAATAGTGAAAATTTACTCTGATGTATTTCTAAAAATATTAATGAGGTGATGAGGTAGCCGCTAATCACAAAAAAAAGGTCAACTCCCAAAAATCCACCGGGAACCAAAGAAAAGCCTGCATGAAAAAACATCACTGCCAATACGGCAATAGCTCTCAGACCATCAATTTCTTTACGATAATGCATGTTATATTTTGATAAAGCAGAATAATGAGGCTATTTAATAAACTCAACCCAGGTATCTAAAGGCTCTCTGGAGGAGGATAATTTATTAATAAGATTTTTTTTATCTTCATATCCTATGGCCATGCCGCAAAAGAGCATTAAATTCTTATCAGCACCTATAAATTTCTTCACCATTTGATGTTTTAGCGACCAACATTCCTGAGCACACGTTGCAACACCTTGCTCCTGGGCCAATAACATAAATGTTTGCAAAAACATTCCTAAGTCTGACCATTGAGGGGGACCCATTCGCTTATCAATGAAACAAAATAATCCCGCTGGCGCATCAAAGAAATTAAAGTTTTTTGCCGCTTGCTCTAAGCGACCCATCTTGTCTTCTCTGGGAATGCCTAGCAAAGAATACATATCTTCCCCAAGCTTATATCTAGATGATCGATAGGGATCTATTAAATTTGGCGGATATATATCATACTCAGGCTCATCAAAGTCAGGATGATTTTCTTGAAATTCTAGAAATAGATTCATTATTTTTTTATTAATCACAAAAATTCTCCAGGGCTGCAGATTGCCGCCTGAGGGGGACCTAGATGCTTTGCAAAGTAATTCTTTGATTAGAGAATTACTAATTGATTTTTTTAAAAATCCTCTTGTCGATTTTCTTGAGAAAACTGCTTTAGTAACATTCATACTCATAATTTAAAGATAATTTTTTAATTGCCTAAGCAAAGATTTAAAGTTTTGCAATGTTCTAATAAAAAAGTTTCTCTTGTAAAAGAGATCATAAGGCAATTCTCCGATGAAATTTACAAAAGTTCTTTGATGGCTGGTAATTTCCCTCGCAGTAACACCATGCAAGGCATCAATAGAGTTTAAAAAAAGAATGCATACATTATTTTTATATTTTATTTGCTTGCAAAGCTCTACGTGACTTTGATCAACACTTTCTTTATAAAATTTTAGCTTGTCTTGACTAGTATAGCCCTCTTTCCATTTATAAAGATTTAAATCACCGCCGATAGCATCATCATGAGGCTGACGTAGATAAAGCATTCCGCTGAAAAGCTTGTTGGTATGATCAACATGAATTTTCCTGACGGAGCTCTTTTTCAAAACGGGTGAATTAATTGCTATTTGAGAATCAAGTAAAAGATCATGAGTCTTAAAAGAATCAATATTTCTTGTGCCAACCCGGAGATCTAATAATTCTTTGATAGAAGATAATTGAAGGGGATTATTACTAACAATGCTAGCGCCAAAGATTTTGACAACCTCGTGAAAAAATTTTTGGGACGTATGGAAATTAATAAACTCTCTCCAAATAGCTGGAATATTATCTGAGCTATTTACCTGATCAGCAGAGATATCGAAACGAATATTATTGTTCTTTGTTAGAATTTCTGGACTTGGAAAACTTTCTGTTAGATAGCTTGCTAATTCTTCTGGCAATGCGTCATGGATGACAATATGAGGAAAAGGTTCCATTTCGAGAGATAGCTCTGGAGCATTTCTGAGGATCGATAGTTCAGTTTTAGGCTTCAAAAAGTCTATCATTATATTTAAGAGAAATTATCCCAACTTACCGGATCGCCTCTCTTGACATCTGAAGCTAATTTTTTTCCAATAATTTTATTGAAGTGCTTGAGCTCTAAGCCAAAACCGGGGCGAATGCGCCGAATATCGTCATATGTAATAACAGGCCCAGCCTTCAGATTATTCATAAAGTATATTGATCTCCTAAATACCTGATTAGCAGATTCTGAGTCTGAGCGACTAAACTCAAGTGGTTTAAAGTTCTATTTAATAACAAATTATTATCGCCTATATTCAAATGTTTGTAATTATGCTGCCCATGCCAAGAATTTCTTCATCAGAATGTGCTGCAACTACTAAAATATTTTTATTTTTCATATTCAGTTTTTCTTCCAAGACTTGCAATGATTAAATTAACCCAAAATCTTGCGTCTTAAGATTCTATTATCCATTACTTTTTGCTCAACTCGCTGGGAAACTAAGGTAAATTCATCGATCGGCTCTCTTAAAATACACCCAGCATCAATCTGACTAAAACTGCCTACTTTTATCTTAGGGTTTAACGTTACTCTGGATCCTAAGAAAACTGCTTCGCCTAATTCACAGTCTCCGTTAATGACGCTGTAAGGAGACATAACACAGTGAGGCCCTATGATAGCTCCATGCCCAACACCGCTGTATACATTTAAAGCTGCATTATCACTGATGTGAGAATGCGCACTAACTATGCTGTGAGGGCCCACAAAAACTCCTCTGCCCAAGACAGCATTTGGAGAGACATAAGCAGATGAATGAATGTAAGAATATAGTGGAAGAGAGAGTTTCGTGAGCTGAATTGCTATATCTCTTCTTGAAATCGAGTTACCAGAAGCAATTAAAGCAAAATCACCTTTCTTAACTATATATGAAGGGATGTCGCCTAAATAATCTATTTCGGGATGATACTGACGTAGCTCACACTCAGGAATACTATCTAGAACTCCCTTAATTTTAATATCCACAAGAGTATTTTTGTCAATCTCATCAAGTAAATAAGAACATATTTCCAAAGAGAAACCACCTCCTCCAACTAGTATTAAATTTTTCTTAGGATTAGTCACTTTAAAAAACTTTTCTAATACACTCAGTTATTTGTTTCACAATTCCTTGGGCATCTAGCTCATTTGTTTCTATTAGGTAATTATAGTCCCCAGGAACTGAAAATTTATCTTTAATACCTAAGCGAAGTAAATTCGGTTTTATTGTCTCAAATCTATCAGACAAAAACTCTGCAATAACCGATCCTAAGCCCCCACTAACAAAGTGCTCTTCAACTGTAATCCAGAGTTTAGATGCCATGCAGCTATTAAGTAAATCTTTATCGATTGGAGAAATAGTATGCATATCAATTATTTTAAACGAAAGTTTATGAGACGTTTCTAACGTCTCCACAGCATCAAGAACATTCCGTGTAATAGAGCCGGAACTAATTACAATAACGTCAGATCCATCCTGCACAGTAATTCCTTTTCCAATCTTAAATTCAAAATCCTCTTTATAAATTGGAGGCAAGCCCGGGATACCTGTACATCTTATATATACTGGGCTATTGATTTCTAATGATGCCTCCATGGCTTTGATAGCTTGACCGGGATCAGATGGCGAAATAACCGTCATACCTGGAATGGATCTATAAAGAGAAATATCCTCTAGTGCATAGTGGGTATTGCCAAAAAAGGTGAGCCCAAACCCAGCAGAAACACCTAGATAAATAACTGGCAAGCCCATGTAGCCACTATATTGGCGGACTTGCTCGTAGCATCTCATTGATAAAAAACAGGCTTGAGCAGAGGCTATAACTCTAAAGCCTTCGTTTGCTACTCCAGCAGCAACACCTATCAAGTTTTGCTCAGCAATCCCAATATTATAAAATTTTTCTGGATGCAAGGAAGCAAATTTTGATAAGCCTGCAGGTTTAGCCATATCAGCACTCAAAACAACAATGTTATCCTTCTTTTCAGCTTCTTCAATTAGCCCAACACCAAATGCAGCCCCTGACTGGCCAAGCCTCGCAAATACTCTTGATGTTGAATTATCAATCTTGATCATTTTTTTAATGCCAGCTCTTGTATTGCTAGGTCATACTGATTATCTGTTAAAGCGCCATGATGCCATGCTGGATTAGCCTCCATAAAACTAATACCTTTACCTTTGATGGTATTCGCAATTATTGCTAGCGGCATCAAAGATTCCTTTAAAAAAGAAGACTGGAGTTGTTTGTGATCATGTCCATCTACTTCTTGCACACAAAAACCAAAAGAGGCTATTTTTGCACAAAGGTCTTTTTGATCCATAATTGTTTCTTTCTCTCCATCAGACTGCATCCCGTTGCGATCAACAATTAAGATAAGATTTTGAAGATCGTAATTAGCGGCACTCATAAGCGCTTCCCAGACTATTCCCTCATCACACTCTCCATCTCCAACAAGAACAATAACTTTAGAATCTATATTTCTAATTTTATTAGCAATTGCAATGCCAACCGCAAAAGAAACTCCAAGACCAAGACTGCCACCAGAGTATTCAATGCCTCTCTTTAAGTCCTTATGAGCATGGGCAAATATATTAGAGCCATTAACTTCAAAGCCGGCTGTCTCAGATGCGCTTAAGAAACCAAAAGCTTCGAGTACTGCAAAATATCCTAGAGCACCATGCCCTTTACTAAGAATAAACCGATTCCTGTTTTCACTTTCAACTTCAGAAGGACCCAATTTAAAAAAATGACTATAAACGTTAGTAATTAGGTCTACCAAAGATAAGCTACTTCCGAAATGTGCTCCATGCTTGCCGCATCCGTATCCTAGTTCAACAATTCTTCTTCTAGAAAATTCAGCTTTCTTATGAATATCTAGAGCATCCACCCTTACATACCTCCGTCTACACGAAAAGTTTGACCAGTAATATACGATGACATATCTGATATTAAAAAAGCTGCCACAGAGGCAATTTCTGATGGCTTGCCACAGCGTTTAAGAGAAGTTGAATTTACTGTTTCTTCGATCGTATCTTCGCTCATACTTTCCAACATCTCAGTTTGAGTAATACCTGGAGCAAGACTATTAGCACGCACACCATATTCACCAACCTCACGAGACAATGACTTTGTTGCAGTTAATAACGCTGCCTTGCTAGCACCATATGCTGATCTCCCCATATTTGCATCAATCGCAGCAGACGAGGCTATGCTGACTATAGACCCACCTCCATTCCTCATCATAAGTTTAATTATGTATTGAGTTAAAATATATGGTCCAATAAAATTTATATCAAGATTTTCTTGTAAATTTGCTTTTGAAGTCATTTGAAAAAATGAGTTATGTGTAATGCCTGCATTGCTAATTAATCCATTAATTGGTGCTTTGGAGGCTCTTATTAACTTTACAGCTTCTAACATCTTCTCTTTGTCAGCTAAATCAAAATATACTGGGACTATGTCGACATGGAACTCTTTGCCAATTAAGGAGCAAGAATGCTCAAAATCTTCGTTATAAGTCCTGGCATGTGCCCAGATATTTGCACCAAAGGATGCGCAGAGTCTCATGGTAGACAGGCCAATTCCGCGATTACAGCCTGTAATTAAGATATTTTTTTTATCTAGTATATTCATTAAGCCATTCCCCCATCTATTCTAATGATTTGACCTGTCATATATGAAGATAAGTCAGATAAAAAAAACGCTATCAAATCAGCGACCTCTGAAGGTGCGCCCATCCTTTTGAGACTAGTATTATTTAATCTAGCATGAAGAATATCTTCAGGCACATTAGTATTCATATCAGTATCTATAACTCCAGGCGCAATGCAATTGACCCTAATGTTATTACTGCCTAACTCTCTGGCTAAAGTCTTGGTAGCTCCTATCAAGGCAGCCTTGCTGGCAGAATACGAGATTTGTCCCTCTACACCATCTATTGCAGAGATTGATGATATATTCACAATAGAACCAGAGCCTGCTCTAATCATGCTTTTGCAAACTGCCTGAGTAAGAATCAAGGTAGCCATAACATTAACTTCATAGATTTTGGCTAAATCAGCAGAAGAGGTCATTTGAAATATTGCATCTTTGGTAATCCCCGCTACATTAACCAATCCATCAATTGGAAGTTTACTTTTAAGTATATCTCTTGACATACTCTTAACACTATCAATAGAAGTAAAGTCACCTTCTAGTGGGAAAATGCTAATATTATTTTCCTTCGCAGTCTCAGAGCAGAAAGCAAGAAAGCTGCTGTCTAAGAAATGAGAACACGCCCAAATATTAGCGCCATATGAAGCAAGTTGTTCAACCGTTTCGCGTCCTATACCTTGCAAGGCACCGGTCACAACTATATTTCTATCTTTTAGCATAATATTTACTCACTTAAATTTGATACGTCAATTTTTCTAGACATAGACTCCAGTAGGTCAGTGCCATCCCAGATATGACTAAAATCTAATGCCTGTCCAATTGGAACAATTCTATCTAAGCCCCTGTTTCCAAGAGATTCAATTAAGCTGTAAATTTCATTGCGATCAAAACCAAAGGTAGATAATGTTTGATCCCTGGAATGTATTTGCTCTGCAAGCTTAGCAATGGATGAAATGAAATATTGAATTAAAAATCCATTTCCTGGATGACCATCCCGAAATGAAGATTCAGAAAATAGGTTGCCATCTAAAAGCACGATATCGTTTGAACTAAAAGAATGTTTAGCTTTATCGATAATTCCAGATATAGCCATACTAGACGCCGAAACCAAACGATCCATTGATTCAGATGAAGTAACATTATGATTTTTTGCAGCTAGAAAGAAGAACTCCCAAAACCTTTCTGATTGAATCTTTTTCTCAGGAGCGCCAACAAAATAAATAGCCATTGGTGAAGAGCAAGCTTGCTGCCCAAATAGCTGAATGTCAGAATAGAAATTAGAGCACAAGCGGGTTAAATTTTGATCATTAGCCTTCTCAAGACTACTCAAGCTTATTGCAGAAAATGAAGTTCTGTTAGGAAATTTAAGCTCTAATGCAGTTGGTTTTAGGGGAACTGCTGTAATCGTACTCACAGTTTCATCCCCACCCCAAATAATTCTTAGCTCACAACTTTCTGAAACTATTTTAGTTGCTTCACTCTCATATGGATAAGTGCAAATGACAAAACGTCCAGCTACTTCAGTGTCGCCAGAATCATAAATATCGCTGAAGACTTGGGTAATAATTTTTAACTGCGGTGATTCATCCTGGGATACTCTTATAAAACTTGTATTTCCGGCCAGCAATGAAATAAAAAAAGAATAAACAAATATAGTATCTACGTTACTAGGAGCAATATGTAATGAGATGCCCCTTCCCATCCTAACAATTCCAGCATCGCTGACATAATCTTTACTAAGCTTGCTTATGTTTGCGCGTCTAAACCAATAAGCTAGAGCTACAAGATCAGGATATTGATTGATTGATGGGTATTTAAGTAGCAGGGAAGAAAATTTAGTGACAAAAGATATCGCCCTATCATCAAATGCTTTCCAGATTCCACAGCTTTGGAGGTGGGAGATTGCTGTAATAGTCGAATCAACCCTGTGATCTGAAAATAATATATTAATACTCATTTGGTGATCACCCTAGTATCGCTGCAACCTCTTAACTCTGCCATTGGCAGTCTTCCTGATACGGAGAAATACTTACCCTTTCTACCACAAGAACAATCATCTTCTCCATGGATTGTTCCAAGGTCCTCAGTCAGTAACGAGTGGCCAGGGTAGCTGATTGGAAGAATGCTCAATACCTGTATAACGCCTTCTTCATTCTTGTGCGAAACCTCTAAGGTCAGTGGATTGCGAATAATAACGTCAGCATAGTCCGGGCAATGCAAATAACCATAATCACACTCCATAAATACAGATCCTACCTGCTCAACCATGCCATAGTAATTATGCACACGACTAATGCCAACTTGATCTTTAAGCTGTTGTTTGAAAATATCATTACTAACTTTCTGATCTTCTAATTTCTTCCATCCTCCACCATGAATCAAAATACTATTGCTGCCAAAATCAAACTTAATATTATTTTTGATCGCAAATTGAAGGAGTGATTGCCAAACTATAAAAGTAAACCCAAATATAAGAATGGGGCCATGGTTATGGGTTTTAAGAAAATTATCTAACTCCGATACCAGCAAATGTAGGTTTTTATCTAGACAGTAGAAATGGTTTCTACCAAAAACTGAATACCCAAGGATGCCGGCTGCTCTAGCGTTTAGCTTCGATCTGTCCTTAAATAACTCATCGCTATCAACAATTACCATTGGAATTCTAGAGTTGCCAATAAAGTTTTTTGTTATTGAAGAGAGGATTTTTGACTGGCGCTTCGCTGTAGCTGCATCAAGATAAATTTTAGATACACTTTGTCCTGAAGTGCCACTAGAATTAAGTGTTTTAAAAATTTGGGTAGGATCAAGGCTTACTAGATCATGAAGCTTGAACATTCGCACGGGAAGAGCAGGTATTTCATCTAAAGTATTTAGACTACTGTTAGAATTATTAAAGAGATTATAAAATCTTTGATAGCCCAAACAATTCTCGGAATGAAATATAGTCAATTCACTTAATATATTTGTTAGGAACCTATTTTTCTCAATAGCCTCCATCCGATATGGATGATCAAGATCAAGTGCGTCAAGGGTTTTGGTAAGATTATTGAGCTTCATTCAGATTTATCTCGGTATAAAGAATAGTCCTTCTTGCCATTTGACTTCCTTAAAATTTCTTTGACTATTTTCACTTTAACAAAGGTTCTATTGATACTATATTTGCTTTGAAGGAAATTAGTAACATCTAATATATCAAGCTGAGCATCCTCTATAAAAATTAATAGTTTCTCATCCTCTCCCGCCACCAGAAAGCCAAGATTAAAAGCATCTTCAAGAGCGCTTTCAATCTCATCCAAGCCAAGCCTAGCCCCAGCTATTTTAATAAACCTCTTTACTCTGCCTGTTATATAAAAGTAGCCATCCTCATCCTGTTTGCCAATATCTCCAGTATACAGCCTACCTAGATTACGATCAGGAGATTGCAACTCAACTCGATCCTGCGCATAACCCAGCATGACATTTGGTCCAGAATAAATCAGTTCTCCATTGCCAGATAAGGATAAATTTCCATCTGGAATAGCTATTCCAACAGATCCAATCTTTTGACTCAACGCTTCAGGAGGAACATAACTTATTCTTGCAGTTGCCTCGGTTTGCCCATACATTACATAGAAGTTAATTTGATGTTGAAGGGCATATTCATTGAATTTAACCGTTAGTTTATCGCTAAGCTTTCCTCCGGCTTGAGTCATAACTTTTAGAGATGGTATATCTTTTTTAAAAAACCCTGTGCGAAATAACATTTGATAAAAGAATGGAACGCCTGAAATAGATGTAATGCTTTCTGCCATCAATTTATCGTAGTATCCCTCGCTCAATGGATTGAGTGAAGATAGATGCACACAAGCACCAGAGTTAAGATGCGAATTTAGTACAGATATTCCATATGAGTAGCTCAACGGCAAAGAGCAGAAAGCTTTTTCATCTGGCTGAATATAGAGATATTCAGATATAGATTTTGCATTTGCTTGAAGATTTTGATGGGATAATTTAACAAGCTTTGAACTGCCTGTAGAGCCTGATGTGCTTAGAAGTAGCGCTAAGTTTTTTGGCAAGAGGCTTTGAGAGACTGGGTAATCATATATCGTTACATCATGAATTCCATCTGGGCCAAAGACTAATGCTGGTTCATATATATTTCTTAGATTTTTTAATAAGCCTTTTTCTAATTCTGGTGATAGCAACAATGGAATAATCGACTCTCTCAAACAGGCAAGATATCTAACCACACTGTCAACGTCAGATTGCATGGGAAGAAAAGCTAGTTGATTTTCTAGATTATAATCAGATAAAAACTTCGTATAATTATGAACCTTAAGATTTAGTTCAGAATATGAAATATTGAACCCATTGCAAACCAAAGCAAGACCATCATATAACTCAAATTTTTCAGCACTCCAAAATGGCAGAGACATAGTGAAGCCTACAAATACTTAGTAACTATTTCTTTGGCCTTCTTAAAAGAGCTCATATCTATAACATCGTCAGTATCTATCATGATATCAAATTCATCTTCCAGGCAAACAATCAGAGACATGTGAGCAACTGAATCCCATTGAGGAATTGAGGCATACTGAAGATCATCCACTACAATATCCGCAGATATACCAAAACACTCTACAAACTGAGCTCTCACTCTTTCATCCATTGCTTTCTCCTTTGTAACAAATAATTGAAGTAATTATAGTCAATATATTATATTAAACATTTTAGCACTGTATTAGATTTCTTAAACGTAATTTTTAGCGTATCTTGTGTTGATTCAGCTTTAAAAGACTGTACTCGGTATTATAGCTTCAGAAGCTAAGAAATAAAATCTGGAATATCACTAGTTGGGTTATGAAAAATTAGAAATACAAAATTTGTAATAACAAAAAGTTGGATTTAAAAATTATTCTCACTCAGTAGCAATCACAAAATAATCCTTGTAAGAACAATGGTTTTCGAGCATCAAAATAGAATTTACAAGCAATTTAAAATTTTTTGATTTCATTATATTTTCTACGAATCTTGAAAGAGCCTTTATTTTCCAACAGTGTAACACTCCTTACAGAACCTTTCATACTAATTGAATGTTTAATAACAATTAATTATTGTTAAACAATAATAATTAGTTGTAAAACATAAATACCTAGGTTAGGATATGCTCATGGAAATTTGTATCACTTTAGATGTAGAAATGGCGAAAAAGAAGATGTCTCTGAAAGAGCTATCTCAAAAAATTGGAATTTCTATAACCAATTTGTCGCTACTAAAGACAGGTAAGGTTAAGGCTATTCGCTTTAGCACTCTGATGGCTATATGTCGTGAGCTTGAATGTCAGCCTGGCGATATTCTTGTTTACGTAAGTGATAACCCAGAAATAAGTTAATGACATTTCATGATGAAGTGTGATTTAGACAATTAAACTAGGAGGTTTAATTATGCAGAATAAAGATTATTTATTACCCGGTATTGCCGCAATATTCGTGGCGGTAATATCCCCTATCTACTGGATTGGAATGAGTCAATGGGTTGGAGATTCCTATGTATTAGGGCGGGACATGATGTCTCTAGGATTTTCCGACATTCTGTTTGCTTCTATTCTTTTATTAACCATCTATATTTATCTCAATCTAAAAAATATTCTCAACGAACAATTGAACTTTAATCATATTGATTTGTTAGTGTTGATTATGGTTGCAATCAATATCCTTTGGATGAGCACCCTGTTCCTTGATATAGCCAGCGCTGTACTACCGGAAAATATCGTAACGCAGAACAAGGACACCTTTTTAAACATTGGATTATCAATGAGCATCGGTGCAATTGTCATATTAGGTATCATAGATTTGTTAATAGGTATTTTACTTCTAGCGAAATCAACTGAACTTCCTACCCTACTAAAGATTTTTGCCATTATGTCAGTGATACAGGGCGTAATAGGTATAACAGTAGTTTTTGCGGCAACGTTAATCTTCATCTTCCCGATAACTATGATTATTTTGGCTATGTTTTTTCTACGTAAACCAGAGTCTTTAGAACTCGTATAAATTGTATTGCCAGCAACTATTGAGCGGCAATAAAAGATATTTCGTGTAACTTTTCGTGTAACTCGGACTAAGGAATGCTTTAGTTACAAGGGATGTGTAACTAACGTGTAACTACTAAATAACGCAGGAATGGGGATTGTAGGGCGACAGACTATTCCCACTTAATAGCTGCTAATGGCTTGCTAGAAATATCATATTTCATCCAAAATATTCCCTTCACTCTGAATAAAGGTTTTTTATTGGTTGACCATTTTGAATATTCTTAATATTTTGAAAAAATAATTCGAATGCTCTGATTAGAGATTTTAGTGAGTGAGCTGAATCATGAGCCGAAATAAAGCAATTCTTAGCC
>Ga0209709_10001357_pt1 | contig 22614 bp, 16 predicted proteins | sample ArcticOcean_MG_C_2_FD_187435 | JGI IMG/M metagenome (GOLD analysis project Ga0209709, IMG submission 187435) | Marine microbial communities from western Arctic Ocean - ArcticOcean_MG_CB4_136 (SPAdes) (version 2) | ecosystem: Environmental > Aquatic > Marine > Oceanic | place: Arctic Ocean...
TAATACCTGCTTTACCAATTCTTACAGTCGTCTGAAGTTCACGTGATAGCGCTTGCTTGCGTAGGTTTGAAGGTATTTCACTCATCTTTATCTCTCCTGTGATGTTTAGGTCCTGCTCCAAAGCGGCGGACTTCACCGCATGATAAGCAGGTCATGCAACGCATGCCACCTCTAATTCTAACCCTCGCTGAAAGCGGTGGAATCAATGCTCTATGGCATTTTTTACACAACCATTGCCTATGCTCATCGGGTAAACTTAGATTATGACGAGTGCTGATTTTAACCATGTGTTGAGCTGCTGATTGACGTAATCGCAAATCATTGCTACCATCGGAAATAATCATAGCAAGATGATTTTGACTCTCAAGCGCCAATCTTTGACGAGATTTCTTGTTGATTCTATTCCTCGACATAATAATCACTTTACAAGTATATGTAGGATATCAGAGGTAATATCAGGTATGTTTCGGTCACCATCTACTCCAAAGAACACCCCTCTTTCATCGTACCATGTAGCCAAAGGCGAGGTCTGCTCGTGATAAGCGCTGAGACGGGCGAGAACAGTATCGGCATTGTCGTCGGCACGACGTTTGAAATTAGTCGATTGACACGAATCACAAATGCCCTCTTTCGAGGTGGGATTGAATGAATCATGATAGACAGCAGAACAATCGCCACAAGTGTAGCGCCCACAAATCCTCTCAACGATTCTTTCATCGGGGACCTCGATGGCTATGACGTGGCTGATCTGATCAATTTTAGCCAAGGCTTCTGCCTGTGGTATAGTTCGAGGGAAGCCATCATACATCACTCCTTTTTTTGCATCATCATCTTTTATTCTCTGTTCGATCAGAGCGATGATAATCTCATCTGGTACCAATTGCCCAGCATCCATAAATGATTTTGCCGCTAATCCGGTCGTAGTTTTTGCTGCAACTGCAGCGCGAAGCATATCACCAGTACTGACTTGAGGCAAGCCAGTTTCTTCAGTGATTCTTTGTGCCTGTGTGCCCTTCCCGGCACCAGGTGGACCAAATAGCACAATGCTGCTCATAACCTTCGGGGAGAGCCGACCGGTCTTCACTGTTGGCCTTGCTGTGAGAGCCATTGATGACCATAGTGCTGCCACTGTTCCATCGTCCAGCCGGGAGGTAAGCCACCGGGTGGTAATTGTGGAGTGGTCGGTATTTGTGGCGGACGGCCAACAGGTGGTGCGATGAAATTTGCAGCCGGAGGGCGACCAGTAGGTACAGCAGCCGGAAGTGGAGGTAGAGGGGTAATCGATTGGGCTAATGCTGCTGCAATCTCTGCATCATTGACTGTACCGCTGGTCAGTTCATCGACTTTGACTCCAAGACTTAGAACCTCATCTCTGCGATTAGACATGTGGGCTGGATTAGAAAAGATGTCAGGAGATGCTAATTCATCGCCATCAAAAGACATCTTACCTGCCCGTTTTATTCTGATAGCAACCATGGCAATAACAATGATGATTACTACCAAAGTCGATGTTGCGGCCCATAGGGGTAATGCTCCAAACAATCCACCTTGACTTCTTGTAATATCTGCTGATGCTTCGAATGAATAACTAACATTACCGTCGTTTGTCTCTGCACTAACCACTACATAGACCAATCCATCCTTTACATCTTGACCAGGAGTGATCGCAATTACCACCGTAGTACTAGAACCGACGGATAAATCACTGATTGAAGCGGGTGAGACGCTGCTGGTCCAATCTGGAATCAAATTACCATCACTATCCACTATTTCCACCTTCAGTGTCGACTGAAGAGGTTGATTTCCCTCATTGGTGATGACAATGTTACGCTCAAGAGTCGAGTCACGTACTATACCGAGTGCACTTTCATTATTTGTTTTGATTATCGACAAATACTGGCTAGAGATGACATCTATCTGCAATTGCATACTGGTTTCAATACTGCGGCCATCTATTGAGCCGTTTACTGAAAGTAGAATATTTTGGGCTCCGGTTGCAATAGGTTGCTGCAATGGAGAGATTACTCCGAAGGTGAATTCTGCGATTTCACCTGCATAAATAGAGGTCGGTGGATTGAAAAACCCGGCCTGCCAACCATCATCTGGCAAGGCATTGCTCCAATTTAGGTTCAGTAGAGAATTACCTGTATTCTCTACGGACATTGTGATCAAATTCCATTGTCCATCTACACTGACCTCAAGCAGATTGTCACTAGAATCAGGGAATGCAAGATCTATTTCATCGCTAACAATCAAAGTAGTAGAATTGACTTTTTGATTGGCTAAATTGAGTTTTGTCTTGAAAGTTAACTGATTGGAATCCCCACCAGTCGCTGCTTCATAGATGAGGACCTCGATGGCGACAATCTCTGTAGCACCAGCAGCGAGAGTAAACTGAATTATCTCACTACCTGAATCCGAAGCTGATGACAAGTAGATAGGCCAATCGGTTCGTTCCGATTGGACACTTACGCTCAATTCAATCTCACGATTGCCGGTATTTTCGATAACAAGACTAAGATTCACTAGTTGCCCATTATCAATCGTTAAAGATCTTGGGTTCTCGCTAGGACCTACCTCTAAGCCAGAACTATCGAATAACTCTGTGTTAAATGAGTCTAGTGCTTCAACCAGTAACTCAACTGTCTCAGTGATGTTAAGTGAGGGGTCAAATGAACTGGTGACATGACAAGAAATTGAATCAGTGGTTCCAGCCGTTGGTCCACCTTCAACCACAGGAGGAACAAATAAGCGGATATTGACGGTTTTATCGTCAAGAATCCCCAACGGTTCGAATTCATAACTACTAGAGTTAGAATCCTCCAATTCGATACGCCATTGGTTATCACTATAGCAATCAATGGCATATGGTGAAACCATATTTCCAGTATTCATAACCCCTATACCAAATGATGCGTAATCCCCTGGAAGAGCCGAGAGACCACTATTTCCCGATGCTCCGACTAATACATCTCGAACTTCTCCTACTGTAATGGTTAGTCTAATAGTATGTGAAACTTGAACATCATCTGAATATCGTGCAGTGACATCGACATAGAACGCACCGGCACGAGCATAGCGTGGATATTTATTTTGACTATCGGTGACGAGGTTTGCAGAGAGATCATCTAAAGTAATCAATAAGGAGATATTCGACTCATTACTACCCATCGTTCCGAGTGTTAAAGTGCCACTGCGGTTGGCATAACTATCCCAATTATCATTAGGTGAAAGCAAGAGATTAGGGTTTAATGGATCTAATTGATACGGATTACTCACAGTCAATGAGACATCACGATCACCTGTTCCTTCGTGTCGCAACATAACCTGGTATTCCTTTGTGGTTTCATTTTTTGCATCAAGCACACGGTCAACGCTACTAGGGTCTTCACTACCATCATCTGCTAGAGGTACCAAGCGCAATCCCGTCGCTGATACAATCAGCTCAAGAATGTAGATATTATTGTTTATTCCAGTATTCTCATCATTTAACTCGACTACAGAGCCCCCGTTATCCAATTCCAATTTAAGTGAATGTAAACCGGTGGTAGCAAAGGTCCAACTAATAGTGAAAGAATCTAAATTAGACGCAGCTAACGATCCGCGTGAACCTTCGTAAATGGTTTCACCAGTGGTCATATCAGTTAATTTGACATCATAATTTCCAGAATCGTTCACTCCTTGGTTAAACCAACTCATACGAATCGGTACCGCCTCTCCTGCCAAAGGAGAGAAAGGATAGATGAAGATAGAATCGGTGATGCTAGTCAAATCAGCAGCATTAGAAGGACTTGCATCTGCACTCATCACCAAAGCGAATCTTTGCGCTAAACCGGATGAACTCGTTACTTTTACCTGCCACGTTTCTAACCCTCCAGAAAGAGTACCAGATGCGATGTTAATACGTTCGACATTATTCACCATATCAGGAGTCCCACCGCTTTGGGAGAAACCAGATACGAAGTTATTACCTCGATAGATAGTTCCATCTGGAGCAATTAATTGTAGATCTAAGTCGTTCACCAAACGTGATTGATTCTGGGCTGAATTAGCACTGCCGGCTTCATCCGACCAGACCAGAGTTAAATCCATGCCATGGCTACTGTCGATATCGAAGGCATAAAGCGCAGAGTATCCGGGATTCAATAGACGTGAATCATCACGGAAAGTAGTCAGATCAGTTGCGCCATCCTTGGCAAGGATTGTCCGATCTAGGTCAATCATACCCCAACCCTCATGAGCGTTGGGAATATCTGCCGCTCCTGTATCCTGAGCACCATTTATCATTGCTGCTTTAATCAAAGCTGCTGATGGTGAACTGATACCTACTTGCTCCCGAAGAAACTCCCTTACCAATGCAGCACTACCACCAGCAACAGCAGTCGCTTGCGAAGTACCTGACATGCTCATGTAGAAATCATTGCCATTGCCATGGCTACCACTGCCACAAGGTGAGCCAAGTGGCGTCATTGCCTCCTCAGCTCGTCCTGAACAAATTGTAACCCCTGGAGCGATTAAATCTGGTTTTATTCTCCCATCCAAGGTTGGACCTTGGGATGAGAAGTTAGTAGTTTCACCTGAGGAAGTAGTGGTTGAAGCCCCGATTGATAGAGAGTTTTTTGCGGTTGAAGGGGGCATTATGTGATTGGCATTCTGACCGCTATCATCACCGATGGCAAATAGCGGTAGAAATAAGGGATTATCATTAACATAATAATCGACTGAGCGACTATCTGATGTGTATGATCCATGATTGGCATCGATGCCCCAAGCGTTTACTCCGATGCGTGAACCCATTTGGTCAGCAGCGGTAAATAAATCGTAAATAGAACCACGACGACCAAAGACTCCTGTAGCATCATGCTCGAATGCATAACCGAGTAAACTTGCTTCAGGAGCAATTCCGGTTGCACTCGTGTCGCCACTTCCATCACCAGCCAAGGTGAGTGCAATGTGAGTCCCATGGCCACCATTACTATCTGCGGGGCTAGGATCAAGTCCAAATTGAGTATCGACACCTACTACACGTCCTACGATATCTGGGTGATTTATATCGAGACCTGTATCGGCGAACATTATTGTTTCACCTGAACCATAAAGGTTGAAGGTAGAAGCGCTATTCATCGTAGCAACACCAACTGCAGTGCTGGCAGCAGCATTTGTCAGAACCAAACCAGCACTTGCTTCAACAAAGATTATTCGACTGTCATGCGAGATTCGTCCGATGTCAATTTGCCCTCTCACCTCACAGATATGCGAGCCACACCATGCATCTGTTGCTCCCATGTCTTGTAGATCGATGACTAGATCTGGGAATTGTTCGGAATGGAGGTCAGGAGATACCACGAGAGAATAATAGTCCTCTGTACCATCTAAAACCGGAGAGATGCGCCAACTAGGTAGCATTGAACCTGCCCATCGAACTTGGTCATCTGCTTGAATCGCAGGTACATTGGAGGCATCATAAAGACGAACCAACCATGCTTCTTCACCTACATGTCCAAGCAAGACGAATTCGTAGTCAGCTGCTAGTTGCTTCAATACACTACCATCCTTACTTTGTAATTGCACTACCAACAAACCACTTTTTAGATAATCCAGATCATCGGCACCGCCAGCACCAGGAATTGCATCCTTTAGTGGATCGAAGGTGGTATAGGCAAGAGGGATTATTCCTGAAGGTTCTCGTAATTGACTAACGGTAATGGCATCAGGAGCCATTGGAAGCCAAAGTTCGGCAGCATGCTGTAATTCTGTATCGACTACTTCTGATTCATGGATTTGGTCAGCACCAACAGCCATCAACAAACTCGGAAAAAGCAGAATTGCCACCAGATATGTGGCCCTAGTATTCTGCAGCATGTAGTCACGGAGAATCTCAACACTTTTCAAGATAACAGCGTGTTGTTAGATTCAAGCCTGTGCTTGTGAGATTGCGTTATCGGTTTTCTCAACTGAAGCAAGCCAATCAGACTCACTACCCATCAAGGCTCTAATAGCATCAACGTTCTCAGGAACAACATCGCTCTCTTGATGGATTGCTTGGAAATAATAAAGCGTATTATCCACTACCTTAACTCCATCTTCCCAAACGAAAATCTCATGCAAATCTCCCCATGTCCGACCGATATCACGAGCGAATTCCATAACCTCTGCCGTAGTTGTAATTCCGGTTTCAGCACCATTCATGATGATTATTCTAGGTCTGCTGCGCCAAAGTGCGAGCACCTTTTCTGTGTCCAAACCATGCCCTTGGGGCAAAGTCACTGTGATGGCATGAGTATGCATGATAGTAGTAGGAACTGCTACTGCCAAACTATTGATCTTGATCTTCGGTTCGACCGTCATCAAATCTGGACCATGGTGACTTGGAACCTTTAGTACCGGCTTGATTGCATTTATTGGGCCTTTAGAAGAATCTCCTGGGTCGGCTGCACGGCGTATCATCGTACATTCAACGCTGATATCGCCACAAGTTTCCAGCAAAGGCACTAGAGTCCGAGCAAGTCCAGTAGTATTGCATGAAACAACCCTTGTTCCTTGGGCGTTGAGGTTTTGTTGGTGATTGGCACATGAGGTATAGGATAATTCAGTCATCTCATGCTTTTCGCCACCTTGGAAAATCCATTTGACACCTGCCATATTGTAAAGATCTTTATTGGCAGAACCAACCTTACCTGGGCTACAATCTACCACCACATCACAAAGTGAAAGTAGATCACTAATTCCACCATGGCAATCATAGCCTGATTTAGCGAATGCTGCGATGCGATCAGCATCGTCAAATGTACAGAATAATGGATAGCCTTTACGCACAGCCAAATCACAGCCAAATGAGGGACGGGTTTTGGTAACACCGACAATCTCCATGTCATTTTGGGCAGCAACCGCATCTGCTACCCTCTTGCCAATAGTTCCGTATCCATTGATAGCCACGCGTATGGTCATGCCTTCTCCTCATCCGCTGACACTTTGAGGCCTCACATGAACATTGCCACGCAAATAGTAGGCATTCGATTAATGGCTGAGAAGCCATCGCCGAAACGATGGCGGCCGAGTTAGACCTTGTCGAACTATCATTGAAAATCAATTCTAAACTTCCTCCACAGTTGGAGAAAGCGGTTGAAAGAAATGTAGTATTGAGGATTGGTTGGACAAGTAGTGGAGATCAGGTTCCTAAAAGCGGAGAGATGGGACTTTGCCCCAATCTCCCACCGAAATCGAAAGTTAGATCACTAGGTATTCTCGGCTCTTTTGTCGCTGCATTCGGTAAAGGTGGCACATATACGCACCAAGGGGAAATCGGTTCTTTCTTCGGCGCCGGAAATGATGGTAATATCCTGACTTGTGAACGCAATGCTGCAGACCACACCGGTTTCCGTATGAATTCCGGCAGAATTACCATTCTCGATGGTGTTGGAAATAATGCGGGCTCGATGATGAAGGGTGGAACCATAATCATCAGAGGGGATGCTGGTTCGAGAATAGGCAGCGGTATGGAAGACGGGCTGATAGTGGTCCATGGCGATGTTGGTCCCGATCCGGGCGCTGGAATGACCGGTGGAAGAATAATCATCAATGGCAGATGCCCTTCACCTCCGCCAGGAGTTGCACTTCGACCATTAAAAGCTAGCGAAGTCAAAGAGATTAATCTCGAATTAAAAGATCAGGATTTGCAAATCCCAGCCGATGCTGTTTGTCTAGTCTGTGATGGTGAGAAAGCCGATTTTTTATTACGTTCTTGTAGCACTGATTTCAGCAACATTGCAATTGTCTCTAATCTCGATGAACACAAATTGCATGGAACAACCGACACCATTACTATAATCGGTGAAAGGGGAGGAGAAGGCGATGCTTTGGCCTTACCTATACCGATGCTACCATTACTCGATAGTGGCCAAGGCTCCAAGATTTTACATCCATGTTTGGTAAAATCCGAACCTCGTAACATCGATATTTTGCTTGTCGATTCGGAAAACATGGCAATGGCGGGTGAATGGTTGTCTACTGCTGCTGGATTCGCTATCGACCTATCTACGATTCCATCTTTGAATGCCGAAGCAATGGAGGGATTACTGGTCGCATTGCGCAGCATGTGCGGACTGGACAATCCATTCTTTATGATCCATAATTTGTCGCATACAGAATACCTGCATCAAACAGCTAAAATCCATGGGGCTGACGCCGCTATTTCCACTCTTGATGACGGAACTGGTACTCCAGCAGCGGCGGCATTACCAATAATTGGACGAGCAGCGGCTGCTATACTTAATGGCACAAATTGTTACGCTGCTATCATTCTACCATGGATTGCAAGTCACGATGATCTGGCAATTGTTAGCGCGTCAGGAATTGGTTTTGCAATCTCTAGACCAAAGGATGACCTAGAGCAATGGATGTCTTCCCTTGAGTCCGGGCTTGCCAATCATCTTTCACGTGCTGGGCTCTCCTCTATCGATGAACTATCTCGCAGTAACCTAAGGGCCAATGATTACGATACCGCTGCCATCAGTGGAATTCGTATGGCAGGATATGACAGACCACTACCACATTGGTTCGCTAGGTGATCAAATGCCTACGATCACTGTTGAGCAAGAAATTCTATCCAACCTTGTCGCCGCTTGTGGGCAACAGCATCAAATCGATACTTTGGAAAACGAGTTGCCTTTGATTGGCTGTGACATCGATTCCTGTGATGAAAATACATTGGAAGTGGAGATTTTTCCAGACCGCCCTGATATGCTCAGCGCTGAAACTCTAGCTCACACTATAATCCCCTTCTTACACAAAGCAGAGCCAAATCCCGAATTAGATGTAATACCGGGTACCATAAAAATGGTAGTAGAAGATGAAATATCCGAGATTCGCCCAATTATTCTTGCTGCTGTAGTTCGTTCAGTCAATATCGACGAATCTGCAATAAAGCGTTTAATGGATCATCAAGAAAAATTGCACTTCTCCCTCGGAAGAAGGAGGAGGAGGGCGTCGATTGGTGTTCATGATTTGGCGAAGATAAGCCCGCCATTTACCGTCAAAGCAGTAAACCGTTCGCATTCATTCACTCCACTCGCTTCTTCAAAAGAGATGACGATTGATGAGATTTTGGCCGAACACGCCAAAGGTCAGGAATATGCTCACCTCTTGGAAGGCATGGAATTGGTTCCAGTAATAGTTGATTCTGAAGATAAGGTCTTATCATTCCCACCAATAATCAATGGTGACCATACTACCGTTACCAATCAAACAACAGATGTACTGATCGATGTAACCGGCTGGGACCAGCGCTCATGTGAAGTGTCATTACTTCTCATCTGTCTACAGCTACAACATATGGGTGGACAGGTTGAATCGGTTGAGGTACAAACGACTGGGGCATCAACATGGTCTATTGATGGCAGCCCTATCCAACATAACATTCAACGTGAAGAGGTTGAATCTCTACTCGGAAGAAAATTCACAGATGGACAAATCTTGGAAGCCGTTAGGAGAATGGGGGGCTTGTGCTCAGTCGATGGAGAGACAATCACAATCACATTGCCGCGCTGGCGTTATGACATTCTCCATCCAGTTGATCTCATTGAAGAAATTGCCATTGGCCATGGCTACGATGATCTCGGAGAGGATTTTGCTAGAACCTCACTGAGCGGCACACCAAGAGAAGATGGCCAATTACGCCGAAGGATAAACTCGGTGATGCAGGGAATGGGGCTGATGCAGATTCAGTCTCTCACGCTATCAAGTGAGGAAGATCAGTTCCAAAAAATGCGTTGGCAGGCAAATGGAGACATCACTAGAATCGCTAACCCAATTACAACTGAACACACAATATTACGCCAGAACATATTGCCTGGACTACTCAGGTTGCTGTCAGCAAACCGACACCACGACCTGCCACAAGCGATTTATGAATTAGGGGCGGTGGTGATTGATCATGCAAACCACACACGATTGGCATTCGCAGTTGCTCAAAGAGATGGGGGTTTTGCTACACTTCGCGGTAAGATCCAAGTTCTAATGCGCGACCTCGGGTGTAAGGAATGGAGTCTACGAAGTATTTCTGAAGGTCCATGGCTAGGCGGCAGAGGTGCTGAAATCCTCATCGGTCAGACCGTGATTGGTCAATGTGGTGAAATCGATCCTCATGTAGGGGAATCCTTTGAATTGAAAGTACCAATAACCGCAGCAGAAATTTCAGTTTCAGCCTTAGAAAGTGTTCTACTCGACCCTGTTCACTGATCATGAAAAGGGAGAGTAATTGCCCTTTTCATCTTTAACATGCGGTGTTTCTTGAAAAGAACCATTACTGTTTTTCTTGTAATGGTAACCATCACTATGGGCGACCCAAGTGAAGTCTTCGGGCTTGGTTTCAGAGACTTTCTCAGGTACAGCGTTGGAGAATAAAGCCATCGCCGCTTGGTAACCAGCAGATTCGGTATGTGAGTTATCTGCTAGTAATTCACCTGCATTGGCATCACTTCTTTGATAACTCACATTTTCTGGGGGAGCCTCTTCGGTCTCCGCCTCTTTTTTCTTGAATGGCCAAACGGGCATGTACAGGCTAAGAGGGATGGATGACAATAATGCTTCGATGCAAAAAGGGTGAATCTTAGATAGCAAGAACACAGAGCGCCATCCATGCGTCGAGCAGTAGTGATGATCTTACTGTTAATCCCACTACTGCCGCAGGGAATCGCGCAAGGAGATCCCTTTACCGTATCTGCTAGTGGCGACTTTTCTGGCCATCGTAATGAAAGCATTGCCATCGCTCTAGATTGGACAAATAACGTTTTCACTGACCTTGAACTAGAAATAAATGTCGAATTCCATAATTCTCTAGAGGTCAGTGGATTACCGAGTGGCCAGATAACTGTTAGTGCCAGCACATCTGGTGGAATCACGATATATGTCATTGCTGATAATGATAGCCAGTTCGGTAATCTACCTTTTAATTTAACTTTTAATGATGGAAATAACTGGAGTGAAAGAATCGAGTTAATGATTGCGATTACACCTTATTCGGATTTGAGCTTCGGTTCCAGTTCAGGTTCGAAATTTCGTGTCGAACAAGTCTCTCGTATCAACGTGGCTACCAATTTCACTAATGCTGCAGATTATACCGATGTAGTTGATTTCACACTTCATTCGAATTCAGGATGGCAAAGCGGTTGGACAAATTCAGATTCAATAACTCTTAATCCAGGAGGCATTGATCTCATTCGATTTTGGATTGAAACCCCCGCCGTCATCAATAGTTCACCGCTGTCTGGAGAAGGTGCTTCTTTCGTTTTGAAAGGTATATCATCGTTGGATGGAGAGAGCATTGAATGGCAATTTAGTGTCGTATTGGATGATTTTCATAATGTTTCGATCGACGAAGTCGGCGATGATTTGACACTCGACCCCGGCCTTAGTGGTAGAATTGAAGTTGGTTTGAGGAATTCAGGAAACATTCCTAGTACCTTCTCCTTTAGCTTAAGTCCACTATATGAGAACGGAGCAGTAGTACCTGGATTTGATGACAATAATATTATTGAATATAATAATTGGAGTGTCGCACTTTACAATACAATGCAATCAACCATATTACAACCGGGAGAGACGCGACAAATCGATGTCGGATTCCTAGCACCAATGCTAGGTGAATCTTCACTTCAAGTTAGGCTTAATATAAACCCTAAAGGATATGAAAGCGTAATGAAATCTGTAGACCTCACGGTTGCGACTCAGCAAATAAGAATGGCTGAGATAATTATCGATTCTCAAGAGTGTTCCCAAGTTTCACCAACCGAATCATGTATCATCTTTTATGAACTGAATCATCAAGGGAATATGTATGATAATTTGATTGTTGAACTATCACAAATAGAGGGTGTTTTTGCGCAAACATCACAAGAAACATGGGGTGTTGAAATCGGGCAATCCGTCAGAAACCTCAGTTTAAACCTCACTTCGATCGCCGGTACAATAGCCTATAGCAATTATACTCTGACCCTCAATCTATTGACCAATGATGGTCTCTTACTCGATAGTAAGACTATCAGTGGATACATCGGACCACGAATAGAATGGGTGTTCGAATACACAGCATCCGCTGTCGACGCCGAAGGAAAACTATCGATGACTATGGTGGTTCGTAATGACGGTAATACCATCGACGGACTGATAGTTCGGCTATCTAGTACACATTTTACTGATATGTCATTTGTTCCCCCACTAGGATCTATTTATGAGGAAAGTGAAAAGATACGCTCCTTTGAAATGACAAATATTTCCATTGGAGATAATTTTACCTTACGCGCCTGGATTATGATTCCCGATGACCAATCAAATGATGGAACCCTATACGCCAATATCACCGCCCATAGTCGGCTAGATGATTCTAATCCACTTTCTTATCAGGCTGAGGCCGATTACCTAGCGGCAGAAATAACTGTAGAAGATGGAGTTATTATCGAAGCATTATCCAATGGTTTCGAATATACACTAATGATCATTAAAGCCTGGTGGTACATATTTTTCTCGGTATTAATCGCCGGATTGGTAGTTCGTAAAGCAGCAAAAGATAGACGCCTACGCATGGAAGACCCAATGTTGGCGATCCTTGGAACAAAAAATATCGTTGACGATGGGGTCGATGAAGATGGACTTAAGGACATCAATCATCAACCTGCTCTGGCCATGGACCGAGGGGAATTCACCCAGAGATTCCAAAGTCAATCGTCTGTGAAAACATATGAGACGCAAAAGATACCTGGAGATGTTGTTAGGGCAGCGGAAACGGTTATTGACCATCATGAGGAACATATAGTGCGACAAAAACTTAATCATTTGACCTCACAAATAAGTTCTGGTGTTGTGCAACCACATGCAGCAAACCTATTGCTAGATAATAACGAGAATTTACAGCAAGATGAAATCCCTGGCAAAAGTAACGACGATTTGGATTTTTAATATGTGGATCACAGGTGTAGATGAAGCTGGGCGGGGCCCGGTGATTGGCCCGTTAGTCGTTGCTGCACTTTCTATTCCAGCTGGTGATGAAGATAAATTGCGTCAGCAGAATGTCAAAGACTCAAAATTGCTTTCACCAAAGAGGCGTAGTGAACTAGAGGAATGGATTCTAAGTCAAGAAGAATGGCGTCATCAAGTTATTATCTGTCATCCAGCACGGATAGATTCCTATGTAGCAAAAATGGGTTTGAATATTTTAGAAGTAGAATTATTCGCTGAAGCTTTGAACGCAATCGGTCAGAGTGAAGGGAAAATTATCCTCGATGCTTGTGATGTAAATGAGGAGCGCTTTGCTAGCCGTATAGCATCTAGACTTGACAATTGGCCGTGGCCAGCGCAACTTATCAGTGAGCACAAGGCAGATCTAAATCACCTAATAGTTGCTGCTGCAAGTATACTTGCTAAGCAAGAACGTGACCGACAAATGGCGAATATATCACGTGAAATGGGTATGAATCTAGGCTCTGGATATCCTAGTGACGCAATAACAGTCAATGCACTACCTGCCATGCTTACTGGCGTATGTCCTCACCCACAATTGCGCTGGAGTTGGAAGACCATTCGTAATCTATGGCCGGGAGAAGTCCCGCAAAGAGAAGACATACCCGGTCCACAACAAACGTTGTTCTGAATAACCCCCCTCGACTCGGCTTGGTATGGACTGGCAGCCAAGTGCTGAAATCATCGACTTAGTTCGCAATCTAGCCTTGCAAAACGCATTACAATACGAGGGGGAGGGTCAAGTCGGCTCGGTAATGGGTCGAATAATGGGTACAAGAGCTGATTTGAGAAATCAGGCAAAGCAACTATCCGGACTTATTTCCAGCGAGGTTAATACTGCAAATTCACTTGCGAAGAGTGAGGGTTTAGATCACATTAGAGAATTATTAGCGCAATCAGCACCAGAGATGCTTGAGAAGAAGGAGCATGTTAGGCGAGAAGGTCTACCTGAGTTGCCGGGAGATCACAAAGGGGTTGTCCTTCGTTTCGCACCAAATCCAAACGGTCCACTTTCTTTCGGCCATTCACGTGGGTTGGTAGTAAATAGTACCTATGCAAAGCAACTCTCGGGTAAATTGATCTTACGTTTTGACGACACCGATACCACGGTCAAACCACCACTTGTATCAGCCTACGACACCATAGCCAAAGAGGTCGAGTGGCTCTGTGGTTTTCCCGCTGATAAGATAATCATCGCTAGTGATAGGATGGAGTTCTACCACCAATTTGCCGAACAAGCACTCAACGAGGGTTTTGCATATGTCTGCACCTGCACAGCAGAGGCTTTTCGGGAGTTCCGAGTTGGAAAAACCTGCTGTCCTTGCCGTGAACGAGAGGCCGAAGAAAATATTCAACACTGGCAAGAGATGAATTCTGAAGATGGCTACCAACCCGGTCAGGCTGTAGTTCGAATTAAGACGGACATGACTCTGCCAAATCCCGCTCTGCGTGATTGGCCCGCATTAAGAATCCAAACCAATCCTCATCCACGCATTGGTAACGTTTGGCGTGTATGGCCGCTACTAGACTTCCAGTCTGCAGTTGAAGATCATCTGCAAAACGTCACTCATATAATTAGAGGAAAGGATTTGATGGATTCAACCCGTAAGCAGAAATTATTGTATCAACACTTTGCTTGGCAATATCCCGAAACGATTTATTGGGGACGCGTTAAGGTTCACGAATTCGGCGGTTTCTCAACTTCACAGATGCGTAAGGACATCGAAGAAGGAATTTACTCTGGCTGGGATGATCCGCGTCTACCAACACTGTCCACACTAGCACGTAGGGGAATAAAGCCCGAGGCTTTGCGCAATTTCTGGATTGAAATCGGTTTAAGTCAAAAGGACATAGCAGTTCCTTTAGCCACCTTGTATTCACACAATACCTCAATGATTGATGCAACAGCTCCTCGACTCGCATTTGTACGTAATCCAATTAGAATTGAGCTCAAAGGTGAAATCGATAGCGAGATTATGATTCGATCACATCCAACAGAGGAACTCGGTGAGCGTAAAATAAATCTCGACGGTGTGGTATACATCGAAACTGAAGATCATGGTGATGTTCGCCTGAAAGACCTCTGTGACATTAGTTCTAATGGCACCATTACCTCGATAGATCGAAGTGATTCACGGCCGATTGTTCATTGGGTAGCCAATGGTAAGGAGAACAGATTATCGATTCCAGAAGGTAAAGAGTTACGAGTCGAAGAGGGGTTACTCGAATCTCATCCCCATCCGATTGGAACAATCGTACAACTAGAGAGAATAGGCTATGCTATTATCGAAGAAGATGGTCTACTACTGGTCCACGAATAATACGCAGTTCACTCAAGAGCGCGGATTGCTGGCATAGTGTCGATTTTAGACATAGCTTGGCGATAATCATTTGGTGAGAAATAACCGGAAAAGGCACCATCTGCATCGACTGCGACAACTGCTTGTGGTTTACGCTCATTAATAATCGGAAGAACATCTGCGATTTTCTCATCCATTTTGACTTGCATGACATCCAATTCCATGTGTTCGCCACAGGTTGAAGATGAAAGGTCGCGCCCTTCAGCAACAGCAGATAGAATTTGTTTAGTGCCGAGAACACCCCTCACCGAATCATCTTCACCAAGGACGATCAATACTCCGCCTGGCAGATCTATTAGTCGCTTTGTGCCTTCTACTATCGAATCATCAACTCCAACGGTTGCATGCTCATCAGTCAATACTAAATCACTTATTTGAGGCTCACTCATTCCTTCACCAGACCATCCCACAGCGAATAGGTTGATGAAACCTCCCTTCCGACAATATCATCAAGGAGGGGCGTTCTCCCTGCATCATGGCAATTGAACGTCTGATGACAGGGGATTTGAGCAAACAGATTCAGGACTTGTTTTCTACAGAGGACCTAGTTATCGAAACATTTCGTGATTTGATCAAAGATGAGTTGAAATCATATATCAAGGATAAGATAGATTCTGATGAAGAATTAAAGACAGAATTGAAAGAAGCTGTTGCATATTACTTCAGTGCAAAAGCGCGTTCCCTCTATGCTGAATTAAAGGCGAGCCGGGCTGCAACAAAGTTGGGCCTCAAAATATTGCCAGAAGACCTTCAAGGAGAAGTTGGAGGAGCATTGGTCGGCCTATTTGAGAAAGAACTCGGTGAACTTTTAGAGAAGGCTTTGTAGAGCATAATTCTAACGTTTCTGCGTAGGATTGATGTGCTGACCACCACCCCAGAGCAAATAGAGTGATAGAGTGAGAGTTACTTTCAGTGCCTTCATTATAGCAATATTGCTCATTCCCGTATTGATAGCGGACTTCTCAGAAGCAGAATGTTGTGAATCTAGTCCTGTAACTTTGCATATGATTGGACCTGCAGACACAGGTTTCTTAACACCATTTAGTGCTGAATTAGGCAATCTAACAGAAGTCACCACCACCAACTCAATTTCTGAGCAAACCGTTATTGCCTCATGGTCTATTACTCCCGCTTGGCTTGGAGATTACCCTGAAGACACCTGGGAGTTCACGATCCCTTATTCGATTGAAAACGCAGGTGGTGCTCAGATTAATGCCACTATTACAATCGACATTGGTAGCACAACATATTCAGCTGATATTGGGCAAGACCAAGCATTCCTTGCAGCGGGAGATAATGAAATGAATATCGATATTGAAATAGACGGTGGAGCAATTACATCGGGTTCAATCGAGGTGACTCTGTCTGTTCGAACACTTTTATTCAACGTCCCTGCCAGTGAGGCTTCACTAACCTTCATGTGGGGAACTGTCGAAGATGATGCAACACTAAATGCCAATATCCCCTTGCTTAGTATGGTTTTTGAGCAACCTGATGTCGAAGGGATGGACGTTTACATACACCTCCTGATTACCAGTCCATGGGGTCAAGCAATGTTATCTCAAACTGATATCAACCTCAGAGTCGATGGAATTACCATCGATAGCGAACCAATCGGTTCACAAGCAGATGATGATGCTTTCCGGCTTACTTGGACTTGGAGTGCAACCGAATCTGGCGACATCAACATAACAACCGTTGCTGAGATTGTCGTCCAGAAAGATTTGGGCAATCCAGCTCAATCTATTTCACAAGCTCACAGTATTACTACAATCGATGATGGTTCAAGCAGTGGCGGCGGTTTTTACACACCTGACGAACCCTTGCAATCAAATGGAGCAGGGTCACCTCTTGCTGTAGACATCAGGATGGATATGTATGTAGACCAGGGCAGCATTGCTTTGGAGAGAGAAGTTGATATTATGTTTTCAAATGAGATGTCATATTGGCTGCGCTGGGGGTTGGATAATATTGGTAGCGACTCCAGTTCTCTCTCGGACTCCCTGCGGATATTCAGTGCTGGTTCAGTAAAGGATGAACATCGCCGCAACCGAGTGGTAGATGAAGTTGAAACCTCTGAGTTTGAACGGCAAATGGTAACTAGAGCATCGACGTTCCTTCAACAGGGAATGGGCTTTGAGGGTGATGAATTACTCGGCCGTAACTTCAATGAGTTTGAAACAATAAATATCGAAATCGATCTCATGGGCGACAATAAGGTTAGTTACTCACCGATTTCGATGAAGATATCCACATTGGAAGTTGTTGAAGAGGATAAGTTGACCACATTGGTGAGAGATTTCATTATCGTCCAACCAGCTAATCCCCGTTGGCAGGAATTTGACCTCACCATATCGGTAACTACAGATTCTCTCTCAAGCCTGACCGGAGCGGCTATCAAAGGAGATGATTCAATCAAATTATCCCATGTCAGATACCCTTGGGGTGAGAAAATTACAGTCACCGCTACCGGTTTGGATACTGATGACACTTTTTCTTTCGTCGCATTAGCAACAAATAGCCCGCTTCACTCACCGTTACCCTTGACTGCTGCCGCTGCAATAACCTGTCTCGTTGGATTTTGGATAGCCCTACGTATGACTAAGAATCGAGTAAGAAAAGCACTATGGATGGAATCTTCACTATTCCTAATAGTGGCAACAGCAATCTTCTTTGCTTACCCACCATTTACAATTATTGCCATTCTTGTCGTAACTATCGCTCTATTCTTGATAACTGCAGTTGCTAGTCCAAAACGTACTGACCTCGATGATGGATTGAGTGATTTCCCCTTGGTCGATTGCCCCGCATGTACTACTGGAAACCCCATAACTAGTGATGAAAGGCCCTTGCGAATCCCTTGTGGTGGTTGCGGTAAAGTCCTAAGAATAGTCTCTTAGAATATACCGGTAGAGATCAAACGGTCTGATATTTCCGAAGCGTGAACTCTGGTTTTATCGCCACCTTCGGGCCATTCACCTCTAACTTCATTTAGCACAGATGCCAAATCTCTGCCATTTTCAGCGATAATCGCTCTCTTCCAGATTAATTCCTCTACCCGTGGAGTAGATATTTTCGCTTCTCTTAACACAGGTAGTGCCAATTCAGAAAGCGCCTGTGACCTCTGGTCGAAATCCATTTCCGGCCAAGATTTGACAAGACGTTTGAGCATCCGTTCAGCAATTCCATCCAAAGAAGACAAATCAGGATTAGTCACTTCCGGTAGAGCGACCACTTGAATCGAGCCTTCCTCATCGAGATGGTTGCGCAACAAGGTCAACGCAGGGTCATAGGTGGCATCTAGAGAGTCACGTAGCCATTGACCTGCCATCGAGAGCGGACGCAAGCGACGCACGCGTGGAGAGCTAGTACAAAGCCGATTGGCGAGTGCTGCGCATAGTGCTACGCAATCGACAACTCCTTGGTGACTGGTGGCTGAACCTTCGAATTCAATTATTGTTGCGAAAGGTGTGATATGAATTGAATTTTTGCCGAGAGATAATCCATCGCCTGGTTGAGCAAAGGGGTCAATGTGGATTAGCAATCCATCCGTATCTGGCAACAGATCAACCTCATCACGTGGAACATCTCTCCGGGCGAGTAGTAAACGGCGACGATAAGATATCTTTTCATCGATTAAGGCTGATTCGATTTGCACCAAACCAAGAACCCCTTCCAAGTCTGATGGAGCGACCAAATCGACTATCTTCGCAGCATTAATCAAAGCATTACAACGCTTAATCTGCTCCTCTAAGGAGGAAAGCATCGGCAGAGACAAGAGATCACGCATGTCCAAGACCAAACGAATGGAGGGCTGCGTAGTTCATCAAGATGACTGTTGCAATCACTCGACCATTAAGCGCAACTGGTCACGCTTGTATTTCCAATCAGCAGCCAGACGGCCTTCGGATTGGTAATAACGAGCTAAGCGGCGAATCTTGGCTTCGGTAAGATGTAATGCACGGTTGTTATGGAGATCTTTGCGGTTAGAGCTTAGATGATTAATCAGTGTAACCGCCTTACGCATCAAGTTCATCATATCCTCTGGATATGCACCACCGATATCATTCTCTGCAAGAATTACAGCGATGCGCTTGCCCTTGAGAACCAAGCGAACATCAGGAATAGCATGTTGATCACGGAGAATTGTACCAATCTCGGCTGAACTCTTACCGGATTTTCCTAATTCTACAATTAGGGAAGTTACCGCTGATGCATCGTTATTAGACCACTCTGGAGCGGTTGCAACAAATGGCTTCGATGAGCCACTCTTTCCTTTGTTGGATGAGTACATTCTTGCCATGTGAACACCTCTGAGCAAGCCGGCGACTGGCTCCCTATTCTTAACCGCTACTATCAGGCATGAAGAGTTCACAACTTATGATGCAACTTCAACAGACGCCCGGGGGTGCCATTCCATTCCCAAGAAGGAGCCAAGCATCTGGCGATCCCAACCACTTCACTGCTCTGCATAAGCAGGACATCACTACCCTTCTGTAGATCCATGTCCCAGGACTTCATTATACCAATATGCAAGTCTCCTTTTAGTTTGAAACCCTCAATCAAGTGGATTCGTGCGAGACTATCATTCTGATGAAGATACTCGATACCAGATTTAGAGATTGAAAACCCTGCTCTCTCCGGAGACCACATGGCTAATTGCTTGTCATCCTTTTCGATTTTCCAACGCGGGAAACGCCCTCTTATGCGACAATCTTTGAGCCAGTCATCATTCAAATGGTGATATCTAGCCACGCTACATAAATTGTCCATGTTGACTTGCTCCCCTCTTCTCCGACCTCTGCTGATATTCTCCTTGCAGGCTTCGCTTAATCGATCCAATGCCTCATCACTAGTCGCCCGATCACCGAGTCTAGTATCGATGATATCGACACCCTCAATCGAAATGTCCATGCCACTGTGATTGAGAATAACTCGGTATTTATTGCGTGCTAACATTCCGGACAAAACCTCGTGAATAACATTTACTTCATCCAGACTCCAATCACCGGTCACCGGTAGGTCATACTTTCCAGTAGGCCAGATATTCTCCAAGTCACGTGGCACCACTGCCAATGGAGAGGTGATCATCAATTCATGACAGCTGTTATGGGAAATCGCTCTGAAGAATCTCTTATGGGACTTTGAAGAAGAATATGGTTTACGATCTGAACAGGGCAGTAAAATCAAGACGTCAGTCATACCTTTGGGGCTTTGGTATTCATCGCGCATAAAGCGTTGCCAATTGCGTACCAAAGGATCTTTCTGCGCCGCTTCACTATGACAATTGAACTGAACATCATTATCAACAATTTGTGAAAGATGATCACTGCTCTCAGACATCAAGTCATCATAGCGGCGCATGTGCTCGACTAAACGTGGCGAGGTCAGTGCTTGTCGGTCAGCCAAATCGCGCAAACTAGAATCGCGAATCGCACGACGCACTTCAGCAATGGCAATAGCCCAATGGTCAACATCAGGTTCACCGCTATCCTCGATTTTCCTCGGCCCAGAGGTGGTCAAGACATAGCCCGATGCTGCGCATTGACGACTACGTACCTGGTCATGTAAATCGACACCAAACCAGGTGAGCGGTGCGAGATTATCAGGACCTGATAGACCCGGAGTCCACATTAATGCACCAGGGAATCTGCGTTTTAGTAGAGTTATGGCCTCGATTAATCGCCCGGGTCTACGCGCTAATTGCGGTGCGTCTACCAATGCGATAATCGCCGGATTGAGATCCTTGGCTAACAAGTCAGGGTCGTGGCGAATCCTCTGCCATGACACCGGTAGTAAGTCCCCTGTGTCTGCCTTTTCTCCAGCATCTGCTTCATCGAGAGAAGGAGGTAAAACATGCCCGATTGACGCAGCATATTGTGGGCTATTGACGTCGCTTTCAAACGGATCTAATCCAGCGCGTCCGGTGATAGTCATAGTAGAGGGAAGTGCCGAGTCTGTTTGGCAACTAAAGGGTGCCACACTCACATCTCGCTCCATATCTCCATCGAGCAAAACCAAGCCAGGAGTAAAGGAAACTGGCGCACTGCGGTCACCTAGGGCCCATAATCTCGCCATCCTTTGACGAGCGATTACTGTGCGACCAAGTTGGGGCATCAACCAATGCCTGAGGTGAACCTCTCTTGAATGATTTGAATACTGATGATTGGCAGCCAAACAATATGCGCAGCCTGATTGTAGGATTTCTCGTCCTTGTCCTTTGCGTCCCAACTGTCATCGCTAGTACCACATATAGTTCGGTAGAGGGTCACGCTTGGACTAATTGTGATGGTTGCAATTACATTGTTCGACAAAACAATAACACTATTGCTGAAGGAGACACCTTGGATTTCCAGGTAGAAAATGGTACTGTTGAGATAGAGAATGCTAGCCAAGGCATCATCATCATCCCCAATGTCATTGATCCAAGAGACACTAGACCAACTCCAAGCGAAAGCGCACAAAGTGAAACATTATTCATGCACACTGAATGTCCTTGTGAAGAAGCGACTATTATCTCGAGCGACCTACCGTCTGACGATGTCGATGTGTTGGTATTCGACATTGATGAGGAATGGAATCTTGAAGCAGAATTAATCGCCACTTCCAATGATATTCTAATCGAGTTCTATTTACAATCTGCACAAATGGAAAACAAATCTGCAGTTGAGATTAGAACCGCAACTAATTCCACCCCTGGGCTACAGCATCAACCGGTTTTCATCGAATCATCAAACTCAAGAATAATTGTCGAAATAACATCCCAATCTCCTGATACCGTCTATTCGTTGAGTTTTAGAGGGCATCAGGTCTCGAATGCTAGTCATTTTGATGTCGATGGCCAAATAAGTAGAATCGGTAGAAGCATATTGACACTACCATTACTACAAACTGAGAAACTGATGATCCAATCTGATGTCGCCTTTCATTTCGCCTACTTCTATGGCGATAACATTAGTGGAGTTGTTGAAAAACCTGCTGGCAATAGTGCTATTTGGGGAATTCCGATGATGGATGGCATAAGCATAATCGCAAATACCTCTGGAAGATGGACTATGTCGTTTAGCAAATCATTGCATCATGATGTCACCATCGGAATTGACGCACCCAATTTGTTACCTCAAACTAATATTACCGATAATAGTTCATGGCCCGTTCTACCTTTGGATGGTAACACTGTTAATGCTGAAATATCTCTGGCCATTAATGACTACAGCGATATATTCCGCATTGAAACTACAGG
>Ga0209709_10001360_pt1 | contig 22602 bp, 24 predicted proteins | sample ArcticOcean_MG_C_2_FD_187435 | JGI IMG/M metagenome (GOLD analysis project Ga0209709, IMG submission 187435) | Marine microbial communities from western Arctic Ocean - ArcticOcean_MG_CB4_136 (SPAdes) (version 2) | ecosystem: Environmental > Aquatic > Marine > Oceanic | place: Arctic Ocean...
ACCTGGTTGGCTTCTCAACTAGTATTGCCATAAGTTAATGTCCCTAATTAGGTCTTTATAATACCAGACATGCTTAAAGATAGTAAATAATTATATGCTTTATTTTTAACACTAGAATAATATGCAACTTGTTCTCCAGAGACTGCATATACCTTTTCCTCTAGCTCTAAGTATGCAAAGCCGTCTTGATTTATATCTGTTCCAAATCTAGAATCTGCCATGATTCTTGGTGATAAAATAGCATCAATTGATTCATATAAAAAATCACGAACAGCTTTCTTTTCTTTCAGTGCATCTTCTCCTATGTGGAAGAGATCATCCTCTGTTAGCTCATCGGATATATCTATATCCTCCAAGTCTAGCTTTATAAAACTATTTATTATTCTAGCCTTCTCAAAGTCTATGGAGTCAACGGAATCTCTCATTCTCCCTATATCTTCAAATCCAACGCTCTTCGGTATCTCTAGAGCTATAAGTTTAAAATTATTAGAAGACATAAGTTACTCTTTGTATACTTGGTACCCAATCTCTATAAGCGAACTGTGGCCTGGGGTAAAGCCAAGCTTGACCATATTAGATGAAGATATATACTCCCAATCATGTGTAGGTGCCTGTTCTATGTAAACTATTATCGTATCCAGTATTGGCTCTGATTCGCTTAAAAATATATAGTCTTTTTGCTGAGTAAGATAAGTTGAGTCTGATAGCCAAACCGACCAGTCCGCCTCCTGAAGGCTAACTATATTCTTCCCATAAAGATCAGATAATTCGATATACTTATACCCAACCTCATCTGTCCAGCTGTCGCCAGAGCCGTCATCTGGATTTGCAACAGAGACAACATCATGGTTTACATCCCTAAATTCATCATGCATCCAGTCATAAAATAAATCAGCTGTAATCGCACTCTGTTCATCTTCATCAGAAATCAAGAACAACAGAAAGTCCGCCTCTGGCCGCCTGAAGTCGTATGGCTCCATTCCAGAAAAAAAATTATATGTGGCCGCAAACCCCTCCTCCGGCATTGTCATTGGCAAAAGATTGGGGGCCATTAACATATCAATAGCAGATGATGAGGAATTATATGGACCTATATAGTTTAGGTTTAGGGGGTCCATAGTAATGTACCCAAATTGATAGTCTAGGGTTAGCGACTCAATATCTGATCTTAGGATGTCCATACCGTCCGCTACATCGTTATAATTATCGCTCATTGAGCCCGAAGTGTCAAGGACGACCAATACATCTAGCGCTTCTAGCTGGTCTGGCTGAATATAGGAGTCTACAACAACCCTGGTCTCCCTTTTCTCATGCATTGCAATATCTGAAGAACACCCATAGGTCAAAACAAGCAGCATCGCTGTAGCAAGTTTATTCAAAACTAAGACCTCTATATAAACAGTTTTATTACCATAAATAACTACACGGATTTTAAAAAATATTTATATTTATACCCAAGGTTCTTCTTTCGCCAGGGCCGTAAAAAGGGTATGCTAAATGTGGAATCCACTTTGGAAACAAATAGACAATCCCCTCTTCTGGAATTACCGACATATGGCCGGGAAACTTGAAGGATTTTGCCGGAGGAGCTGTAGAGTGCCCAAAGAGCAAATCTGTATTGCCATCAAACATGCCTCCCTTGCCCCTGAAGGATGTCGTGCGCGATAGCTTAGATGAGCTCTTTATAGACTCCGGAACCTTGAGGTATAAAAAACATGACAATCCAGATTCAGTATTTGTGTCATGAGTATGAATCGGGTTATATTCACCCTCACATTGATGTGTCGACCACATGTTGTGAATAGAAAAAGATAATTTTGATAGAGGCATATTACAATCTTTGTAAAATCTCTCACAATACTTCTCTGATAAGTCTAATACGAATGAGGCTATGGGCTTTAGGTGCTTATTTTCAAAATCTAGGCTAATCTGCCCTCCCGTCAAACTACTTCTATTTGAGAAAATTTTATCTATATATTTGTTTATATCCTCAACACCTTCTTTCGGAATCTTTGTTTTTAAAATATTTGTTATTTTAGCAGGAACTATTTCCACCATCGAAATATCTTGACTTTCGTTTAAAATCTTCATTTTTTATCTAAATTATTAAACCTAATACCAAAATAACACAAAAGGCTTGAGCCTAATGACAGGGCCATTAATGATAAATCAGAAAGGGCGAAACCCAAGATAAAAGTAAATATATTCATTCCAATGCCGGCATATAACAGCCTTGGGTCTTTTAATATTTTCAAGAAGCGCATTTCATAGTTCCTGCTCGATCCAAGATCTAACAGTATGCTCATTCCACCCATGTATGCCGTATGAAATCACCATCTCCTTATCTATTACCACTAGCGTTGGCCAGCTCGATATAGGGTAACCATCTTGGGCTGTCGGGTCTATTATATCTCTAGAGCCGGCCAAGACAGGTGAAGTTGTTAGCCCGTGAGCATCAACCCACCTTTGCAAATCTGCCTGATCGACCTGCTGCCCCTGTTCGTCATCGATTAGCACAGTGATCCACACAAATCCATCCGAAGAGTACTCGTCCTGTATTGACTGAACGCTAGATGCCATATTTACACATACACCACACCACATTGATGAAAAGTCTATGACAATTACCTTGCCATAGTTATCATACAGGGTCCAGTCCTCATTGTTATGATCCTGTAGCGTAAAATTACAGGGATGGCTATCAATCTCCTGAGAGCACTCCTTCCAGGTTTCAAACAAGTACCCCTCATCTAGTGTAGCGGTTTCTCCGCCTGATGTTTCTAAGGTTGCCGGCCCACACGCACCACACGCTGCCAATAAGACGGTGGCAAAAAGTCTAACAAATTTAATCATTTAGCTCCTCCAATATTTTAATCATAGAACCCTTGTTATCGCAATCACGACCATAATCATCCAGAAGCCTAACCATGTCTGTAGTGCCTCTGGTGCCAATCTCTATTATAATGCAATCATCTATAGCCTCTATCCTATATGGACATCCCTTCTGTACATTTAGGCAGTCTCCAGGTTCGAACAACTCAACCATTAGCTTATGTTCAAGGCTTCCGACGAGATACTTTTGGTCCGCATACATTATTCTTGCGCGGCCAGACATTATGTATAAAACTTCGTCTTTTATTTCATAATACTTCAGACTAGTCCTGTACCCGGCCCTTATGTTTAAAACCTTTCCGTGGATACACCCCGCAAGGGCATTCCACTGAAACTCCGTTCCCCATGGGGTTTCCATTGCAATTGATTTGCTTTTCCATGCACTATTATTCATATCAAGCCTCTTCTTAATATATATTAATTAATAAAAATTAAAAACTATACCATTGAGGATTGCTGTGGAGAGGGGACATTCTTTGCGGTTATATGATAGTGGTCATCCTCCTCTAGCAGCCTTATTATTCCGAGCTCCTGTAGGGCGGACAGGATAACTCCAACTTTGTATTTTCCAGTTTTAAAACTAACATCTAGCGAGAGTCCGTCCAGATGCCCTCGGAATGGCTGCCATGAGTCATTTATTATCTGCTCTGCAGCCGCCTTTCTGCTGTCATCAGATGAGCTAGTTCTTTCGAATGCGCTTGCTATATCCCCTATTCTTCTAAATCTCCTATATAGCGACAAGAGGTAAGATGAACCCCGGCCAACTCCGCCTTTTCTATTCCAATTATAAAACATAATTCTTGACTGGTCTGCTGGCGTTCTGAATCCAGATGTAATTGCTATCTCCGTATCAAGCTTTGATCCGGCTTCGTTGATGAGCCCTAAAAGGTGGCTGACCTTTTGGTCCATGCCATCAGTTTTGACCCTACTGCGGAGGGTAAGATTACTCATATCTGAACCGCTAGAGTGTGTAGAGAACGACCCAGAATTTGCAATTTCTTGAATAACATCTGTGGCATTTCCCACATCTTCAGATGCCTCATCCTCTGTCCTGGTTTTTTCAAAAATACGCCGACTTGAGGAGCTACTCAAAAGCTTTGCAGCGCTTGGAGCCTGTACATTTGGAGCCTGTTGTATCAGCATCGCCATCGTTTCAGGGCCCACAACGCCCGTTGGGGGAATTTCGTTATCCCGCTGGAAACTTCTTAATGCTCTGAATGTTCCTCGACCAAAGTCTCCATCTACGCCAGAGCTACCCACACTGTATCCGATATGAACAAGCATCGCCTGCACATGGCCAACCTCGGTGCTGTTCATAGTCTCAGGCCTAATGGCCCCACTTGTGGCAGCAGGAGGCTTATTGCCTGTCTCAGTTGGTGCGACTATATTCTCATCATTGGGATCAACGGGTATGACCGAAGCCGGCTCTGCAGTGATGGCCTCAGCCGCTATAGGAGGCGCAGTAGATTCAAGATTAGAAGCAGCATCTTCCGTACTTGTGGATGTTTTTTTAAATCCCAAGGAGTCATCATTTGCTATAACTTGCTCGTAGTCCGGATACATACCAAGGTATTGGCCAAATAGTTTATACAAAATATTCAAATCTTCATAACCCAGCTCTGTAGTTACAGAGTCAAACTGAGCCACCATATCTTGCAGCTCCTTTCTGAATAAATCCATAAAGTCATGCGGTTGAATACCCTCATCGTCATCAAACCTTCTTTCAACCAAGATTTCGAGCCTTTCCATCACACCATCGAACTCTTCGAGAATTTCCAAATCTGAATCTTGAACCTCTATCTTTAAGTCCGGATTGGCATCTGGATCATAAAAATTATCTTTTATAAATTGAGAATAATCATATACGTCTTCGCTATCATAAACCTCGCCGCTGGAAGCTACTTTAAATAAACTAGATAGTTTGTTTTTTCTCGTCATCATTCTTGACATTTCAGATTCCTTGCGTGATAATCATTCTATATGTGATTATTAATAAATAAAGCTTGGGGCTCACAAAAGCCACTTGATCTTTTCGAACTGCCATAGTTCATCAAAAAACTTTTCTATCTGCTCTTTATCCTTAACCATATCCTCGTCAGAGTAGCCATCAAGAGTGGCTATGATTATCTTATCATTTCCAAGTGGAGGTTTTTTCCCAGTTTCGTGGCCCTCCTTCTTCGTCATTTCAGACCAAGTCTCTTCATCTGGATTAACCGGAGCATATCCAATTGGAGTCATAGCGTGGCCTGCTTTAAAGTGGTTAACGCCATCTTCTGATTGGCTGGGGACGATTATTAAATCCCAATACATATCATCTGATGGGTTTACCAATCCGGTAAATTCGCCATAATGAAATGGTAATTTTATTTTCTTTTTCGCCCCAAAGCCCTTCGTCGTTCCGGCCGGGTTGTCAAGATATATTGGAATACCTGGATTTTGCTCCAGGTGCCTTATAGCGTTATCAACACCCTCCTCCTCAGTGTCCTCTACGGGGAAGTCGGTCCCCGCTATGCCTTCAGATATCTTTATTAAGTAATTTAAATACCTGGACTGCTCTTTAAAGCCTAGTTTAAAAAGATGCTCACTTAGCCCTAAAGTCTTCGTGTGATGTGCACCCATTTTTAACAATCTCCATTTTGTATTTTACTACAAAATTTACTTACATTTTGTTTGATTTATAACTATATTTGTGATAAACGGCGCCCATCATTTGATCCGTTTGAGCTATATAGCTCTCCATCCAGTCATCAAGGGTTTCTCCGTCTTGAATCATATCATGCAGCTTAGATGCATACTCCTGAATCTTATAAAGCTGTGGCTTCGCCATATAAGAATCGCCCTTATGAGACTTATGGCCACAAGAATTCGAGGCATCCCCACAAACCGAGCAGCCTGCAGAAAATGCTTCGTCGTGTTCAATATTCGTATCGCCCAAGTTAGAGAAGTCGCCAAGCTCTAGATCTACAGGCTCTTCCGGCCCTTTTTCATGAACCTTTGTAATTACTCCGTCAATAAGATCCGCTTCTTTTCTTAAACCCTTTGTGTCCAAATGGTTTGCTAATTTTATTAATTCTTTAATCATCTCTCGAACCTCCGCCAGTTCCTTCATTCATAATACACGTGGATCCCAAATTTCCCGAAGCTGGTTCGGCCCCAACCGGCCTGCCTTTGTTATCTATAAACATATCATATGCAGTCTCATCATCTGTTTCTGTTTCATCTTCAAGCATTTGCAATATAGACCGCAAGACTTCGTCAAGCTTGCCAGCCTCTTTGGTTAAGCCCTTAGCGTCTAGGTGGTTTGCTAATTTTATTAATTCTTTAATCATTTTCTGAATCCATGTGTCTTGCTGTATCTACAGCATCCTCTAGGTCATCAGTATGATACCCGTCATCGTCTACGTTATCTCCTTCTCGAACGACTATATACTCACCCCAATCGGAATCTTTATAAATTTTCACAGTGCCAACTGTCTCTATAACTCTGCGCCCAGAAGCTTTCTTGAGCATCTTCGCAACAACTATGTCTATGGCGTCAGCCTCTTTTGCAAAGCCCTTTGTATCTAGGTCATTTGCTAACTTTGTTAATTCTTTAATCATTTGTAATCCTTATTATTTTTCTGCCACCTGCAGAATCAGGTCCCATTCAATCATTTTCCGCATCTTTTAGATCGTTATCAGAAGAGCCCAAGTGCTCTGCTATGACCTTAACGTGCATATCTAGAAATTCAAAATTCGAATCCAGCTGCTTGCTGGTTACTTCGCTCAAAACACCAATATAGTGAGAAATAGTCCTTGCAAGCTCAAGGGTCTTTTCGAGTTGCTCCTGGCTAGAGCTCTTGCTTTCTAAAACTTCTTTTTCCAATCCCAGCAAGTCATCTGTCGCTCCCATTGCAGCAACTACAAGCTCTTCGTAAGTATCTCCAGAGACAGAAGATGTTGCATCTTCATGCTCACCATGCATTTCTGATAGCGCCTCAAATGCCTTTACTGCTCCGGGGCATAGATCGAAGTTCTCCGTCTGCCAGTCTCCAAACTCAACCTGCTCATTTTCAGGCTCTTCATCATTACCAGTATCTTCACGCTTTTTGGAATCACTATTGCCAGCTCTTGGATTTGGTATCAACCCCATCCTTATCGCCTCTATTGCAACGCCAAATGCTTCCTCTGGAGACATCTCTGAAATCTCAAGGCCGCCATTTTCGTTTGCAAGTTTTAAAACCTCTGGCTCGCCCAAGAGGTCGTCTATAAAGTCGGCCTTATCGGCTAGTCCGGTTCTATCTAAATCTGTAGCTAATTTTATTAGGATTTCAATCATTTTAAAGTTCCTCATTTTCAAAAACAAAATACTGCATTTTATAAATAATATTAATAAGTTTATTCATCTTTTTTAATTCTCAAAGATCTTTCTTCATAATCAAAGTTTGATCTAAATGGAGAAACAACCCTTCGTCTTCTTTTTTCTGCAGAATCCTTGCTTCGTTTCTTCTTGTTCTTTTTTCTTTTTGACTCTCCAAGAACTGCTTTTACAAATCTGCTGCGCTCCTCCCTGGAAAGTTCATTTAGTGATTTCAGGCCCATGTCTGCCATCATTGTTTCAATCTTCTTTTTATCCTCAGACTTATCCGGGTCTCCGAAGTTTTCTATTGTGTCAACGTCTTTATACATTTGTTCATCACCCATCCCCCTGATGTCATTTCTAGACTGCTTATAAAGATTTAGCAGTGCCGCGCCTGGAGATATTGATGCAACAGTTCTTGTTCCGGCTGATAACGCAGGAATTCCAGATAAAAACTCGTCAGCCTCTCTGTCTCTCCTTTTGGCCAAGCCCGATAAAGCTATCCCGCCAGATGTTCGCGCTCCACCTCTTATAGCATCTGCCGCCCCCTCATAGTCTGGAGCGGGATTTCCGCTGTCATCAACTTTATTAAGCTCACCAATAATTCCATCTCTTTTTGGGCCGGCGGGACCAGTATTAAAGGCGTACGAAGAAAGTGCATCAAACATAATCTGAGATAATGGTACATTTATATCACTTTTCCAGCTCTCGTGCTTCCTTACGTCCTCTAAGAAAAGACTCATTGCCTCAGTCTCTGTCATTGGCGTTCCGCCAAGAAGGTTTTTTGAGAACCTGTCCCTTTCTCGCTCTCTAATTAAGTGTCCGAATCCAATGGTAGGGTTTCCCACCCTCTCCTGCTTCTCCTTCTTCTTATCGAAGAAGGCAAACGTACTAACCCGCGCTCTCTTATCCTCTCCTACACCAAAATCATCATAAACATAAGCCCTATAGCCTTCTGCGCCTCTGAGCCTCAACATTCCATCTTCAGATGTCTCCATTTCGCTTGGCAGTCTTGCACCGATAAGGCTCGACGAACTAACGGCGCTCTGTGCATCTGGTGACGAAGCGCTCTGAAGCCTCTCCATAACGTCACCACTGCTGGATTCCTCACTGAGCCCATTGGCTTCCGCCCACCTAGCCCAATCTGAATAGCCCGCCGAGTTAACGCCAGCTATCGTTGTTGCGTTTTGCATCCACCATCTGGCAACCTCTTCGTTTCCACCAGACCTTGCGGCATAATAAGCCCAATCGTCATCTTCGAAAACACCAGATTGCGTGGTAGTGACTTCCGCTCCCGCCTGCTCCACAACACCCCGGCTCTCCACGGGTGAAGCACCACCCCCCTCCTCCAGGGGCGCAGGGTTCTGCTCAAGAAATGTCTCATGAATATCAGCGGAGAGGCTCCTTATGTTGGTCATCCTCTCCATGTTTGGCCCAAAGGCTAGCCGAGTCGACCTACCTTGGTCTTGCAATACGGAGTTTATCGCAGACCTTAATGACATATAGCTAAAAGAATGAGATTCTGGATTTGATGAATCAGATTTGGAAATTACCGAATCATAAGTGCCTGGCCCAAGCAAGCTTTCGATTTCGAAAGGCAAAGAACCCGGCGGACTTGAACTCATCTGATAAGGTGACTCTACGACCTCTTCCGGGAGGGCTTCGTGTTCCTGCATAACGCCCCCCGTAGGCCGGCCGCCTTGTTCGACATAATCTCCTCGAATGCTTGAGGCTTCGCCCAAACTAGCATACATGCTTTTAAGCCGTCGAGACCTACCCGCCCTTATTTTTAGAAAATCACTCATTTAAACACCTGATAGCCTATGAACATTTAACCATTTTTCTATAACAGATATTGCCATTTTTAAGTTAGGGCTGTCCGGCTCGTTCTTCATGTCATCCCTACACTCCAGTGCAGCCTTATGAATCTTCATTATTGCTTTGCACCTCTTCCTTTTGTTTTTAACATCAAGGCACCTGCCCCACTCTATGTCTAGAAAATAAACAAACTTAAGAGCCTCCCTTTTGTTATTTGGAGTTTTATAATATAATTTTCTCATGATATACAAGGCTCCAGATAATAAAGCATCTCTCAAATAAAGTAGTATTTATTAATAGTTGGGTTTCTTAGTAGCGGTATAATTTTACCATAATGGAGATACCGTGTTAAAAGAAAATAAAATAAGAAGTTTTAATCAAGAAGAAATGTCTTTCGAGCAGCTGGTTGAGAGCATAAAGAAACTCGGAGAGCTAGGATATGACTTCTACGTAGGCGCCGATTCTCAAATTATAAAAAACAAAATATCAGTTGTAACATGTATATGCGCTCACAAAAGAACTAACGGTGGTAGGGTATTTTACGTAAAAGAACGAATTCCCACAAGCCGTCTCAAAACTCTTCGGGCTAGAATGATGTACGAAGCATATAAAAGCCTTGAGGTTGCATTGGAGCTAGAGGAATTTGTGACATCAAAAATAACAATTCATTTGGACATAGGGTATGATCCAAAAAGATCTCCAACGCACATACTAAAAGATGAGTTGCAATTTTTAATCAAATCACAAGGATATGATTGTGAAATCAAGCCATACAGCTGGGCTAGTAGTTCGGTTGCAGATCGTTTTACAAAAACTTAATAAAGTAACTTAATTAAAATATTTAATAAATTGTTAATTGATTTAATTATGAGTATAAAACTCATAAATGAATCGTTTTATATTAGCTTTACTAATCTTCTTATTTGCAAATAATGATATTGCCATAGCAGACACTGCGGCAGATCGGTGTTCGGTACCGCATTGTTTATGCAGGGTTACTCCCGGGCACTATACCGAAACAAATGGTGTTTTGGCCCCGGAAAGAAGAATGACTGTTTTTTTTCCGTATGATTCAAGTGACGTAAGTGAAAGGCAGAGTATAGCTATAGCATCATTCTTTAAAAAATTTGACAACCCAAGAATGAATATATCCATAATAGGATACACAGATGGCTGTGGTTCTGACAGTTATAATATAAACCTATCACAAAAAAGAGCCAACTCTGTGCTATCAATTGTAAGGCCTCAGTCATCTAGATCATCAATAAGGACAGTCAGGTCTGGAGAAAGGACGAATAGGTGTCCGAGCTCTGACGACAGGAGGGTGGACATAGTAATTCATGGTAGCAGCTCTCTTGCTACCAGAATTGAAAAAATTCCAGCAGATGTTTACTTAATTGACGCGTCAGGATCTATGTGGGATAGCTGGGGTAGATGGAGCGATGTAATAAACGCATCAATAAAGCCAAGTAGCAGAGTATACTTATCAATAATGACAGGATGTAGAAATGGCCAAAGGATGAGCGAGGTAACCCCTCAGTCCGGAACCGAAATATGGTACTCGTACTGGAAAGTCATTGATCATATGAGCCCAGGAGAAACCCTTCTAATCGTATCAGATTTTGATTCAAATCTTCCAATAACAAGAGGCGAATCAGCCTCTATAGAGAGGAAGGTTATAGAGGCTGGAATAAACGTATATACGGTAAGATAAATGCCTAAAGGCTCGATGCCTTTTCTTTTATCAATTTTGATAAATTTCTTGGAACCGGAACAAAAGAATCATTTAAAACTTCATCTATTTTGGCCCACATAAATTCTGTGCTTTCCCAGTTTATAGCAGGTGTTCCGGAATATTTCTTTGTTACAAAATAATATATATCAATATCTAGGTTATAATCCGTAAAAGATGTAACAAATACCATGTCAGGTACGGATATTTTAATACCAGACTCCTCAATGCATTCTCTGGCGGCAGCCTCCACTGGACTCTCTCCGGCGTCTACACCGCCCGATGGAAAGTTCCAATATCCTCTAAATGTTCCAACTTTATCGCTTCTTTTCATAACAAAAGCTTTTCCGTCATTATCTAACACTATAGCGACCGCACCACACCTTATATCTCTATCTATAGTTCTATTAAAATTTTGTATACCGACAGCTAATGACTCTATTATTTCACTGCCAAGGCTTTTAAACAAAAATGGAAATATAGAGTGTGTTAAAAATATCAAAGATGCAAAAAAACTTTTAACAAAGAACAGCAAAGCTCTTCTCATGTGTTTCAAATAAGATATATTTGTATCTATAAGATGTGAATTAAAAAAGTTTCTATTTATAATCTTCATTACAGAATATCCTCACTTTCATATATTGTATTTTCTAAAGTATACTGCTCCTCTTTCCCATTCCAGAAGCCAACCACTCCCTTTATCTCTGGTCCGCCTTCCAGTGGCACAAAGTCTCTATTTAATAGTTCGTTGGAATAAACAGGGCTGGTTTCTAACGATGTTGATATTGTAATGTGCGGAATATCATTTGAAGATGCAAATCCTTCGACAGCTATAGCTTGACCATTTTCATCATTTGCATACCCAACAACCTTGAGGGTAACATTTGCCCCAAGATCAAGAGATGTCACCTCATCATGTCCTGGTCTGAATTTTATTGTCATATGATGGTGAAATCGCCTTTCCAAAAGCTGCTTTTTCATGCCACTAGTCCACCAATTCAGCAAATCTCTCTCTCCACCTTCAGTTAAAAATACGGCAGAATAAATAGCTTTTCTTTTTTTATTTTTCTTGCCTGATTTTTTAACTAGCGCGTGACTAATGCTGGCCGGCTTATTTAGGGTTGAAACCATATTTATATTTATTTTTCTTGCATCGTCAGCAGGCATTGTTTGCACTATAGATCTTATATCATCAATATATTTTTTATTATCATCAAAGAATATTACATTTTTAACCTCTGGAATAGACGCTATCATAGCCAGAGTAAGACCCTTATATGAGCCCCCACCAGGCCCTCTGACTGGCTTGGTAAAAACGGCAAGAGGGGCTTTGGCGCCACTATCCTTTATCTTCCCTAGAATGCTATTCTTCATGCCAGGAACATTGCTTCTTGCGGTTAAAATTATAGACCTTCCTGCATTCTTCTTATACAGATCAAATAACTCATCATTTACTCCAAGAGCTCCTAGGGTGTTTGCATCCTCATAAAATACATTATCAACAGTAACTGCAGGAAGCGGATAATATTTTGCCCGAACATCTATATTTGCGGAACTTAACACTCTTGATGAAAACATACTCTTTATCTCTTCAATTGTAACGCTCAGACCATCTCCGGTAATTAGCTCAAAAATAATTTGATTGTGCTTTCCAAGGTGTGGCATATCTGTTGTGACTTTTCTTAGCTCAAGGCTGGATGGAGTCTTACCATTAAAATCGTCTTTAACTTTATCGCTAAAATTATTTGCAAACTCAAGTGCTGCCTTTACAGAATAGCTGCTTCCCGGCGAAGTTACTATATTACTTTGGTTAACCTCAACATCAGAATGCCAATCGGGAGCCCACATAAGCGTATCATCAAAATCAAATGCATATACATCACCAGAAAGTCCAAGTGAATTTATTTCGTTGCTTATTTCAAAATAACAATATTGGCCAGACTTGAGCGCATCTATAATTTTTCTCAACTCTGTGCTGTCCATGTCATCTAAATGATCTTTTCCGGTGATCTCTTTTGAAAACTGCATAAAGTTATTATCATTATCCCAACTTATATTCATCTTATCTGCTACGGCATGAACATTTTCAGGGCCCATTGAGGCTGTCTTTATCGTATTATATTCTGAAGCCTCTGAGGTTAGAAGGTTTTTCTTCATAATATCCAAAACCTCCTCGTTGCTATTCTCTGGATTTAGAAGAATAAGCTCTCTAGCCATGTTTCTTAGTTCTGGATAGTTAATTCCCGTTTCTTTCGAGATCTGATCCAGCCTTAAAGATAATTTGGCAACCCTGTATACTATATCGGATTCCGGGTCTTCTTCCAATATGCTCTTCATCCTTCTTCTATGCTTTTGTGTTATTCCATGAGATGCAGCAGGAACCTTCAGGTCCTCAATCCCCATGCTGACAAGGTCTAAAAGTATCGGGTGGTCCTTTGGAATATTGTTACTTTGCAACCTTGTGTTGAAATCAGACTTCATTCCCTTTATATCTCTAAACATTTCAGCGAGAACATCTAGTATTCCCATCGACTTCATCATGTGTAAAGCTTTCTTGGCATAAGGCTGGGTTAGTATTTTTTCTATTAAAATTATATTTATATTATTCCAAGAATAATCTTTTAAAAAATGTGCAGAGTCAGACATGGCCTTTCTAGTCTCTTCTTCTATCTCGCATCCATATTTTAAAGCAAACCTTACGGCTCTAAGTATTCTGGATGGGTCATCTTCGAACGTCCTATACGGGTCCAATGGTGTCTTTAAAAGACATGCCTTTCGAGGGCTCATCGGGCCCTTGCCCGGTCTATACACCTGTCGAAGCCTTTTCTTAAGCTCTTCTGGTCCAGCCCCAGTCGCATCTATTATTTTATCGATTATCTTATCTTTAGAAAGTCCGCCCGATGCGTTAGTTAGGCTCAAGGCCATTGCGTTTATCCCGAAGTCTCTTCTTTTTAGGTCATCCTCTATCGTTCCCGGGCCAACCTGCGGATCACCTTTCTTTTTAGAATCATAAGTTTCCACTCTAGCAGAAACTATTTCTACTTTTGAGCCAAAAAGGTTTACACCATGCTCCATGTCCTCTTCGTGAGTCACAGGATTCCAAAGATAATCTTGAGATAGTGGTCCCACATGTACCACCATTTTGCCATCCTCAACTACACTGCTTTTTGCAGTACCCCATTCGCGAGCGATAGCTCTGCCGAAATGTAATGACCACGGAATGCGCTCTCCATTCTCGCGCTCTCTTTTGGCTCCAGCCGGAGGCCTCTTATCTAGAGACATCGAATCAACTACAAGATCGATGTCCTTTGGCCTGATTCCAAGCAAAGCATCTCTTACGGCGCCGCCTACTATGTATATGTCATTATGTAGTCCGAGATTTTTTAGATTCTCACTATTGGTTAAAAAGTCAACAAGGGCTTCCGCCTGCTCTTCATCAATTTCAAAATTAATGCCAGCTAGCTTCATTAGCCGATCTACAGAGTCACAATCTTCGTAAAATATAGATTTAGCCAAAAACTCTATCTTTCTCTCGCTGGTTTTTATCATCAATTCTCCACACAGTTAAATACAATAAAGTATATTTAATTAGTATGAAACTTATACTAATTTAAATCAATTAATTTCATGTCAGCCGCATTAAACATTTCATCAGTAAAGATTTCATAAAGAGATCTGGACTCCTTTTCTTGATTATGCAGATCAAGCCACTTCTCCCACCTTTTAATAGAGCTAACCCCTTCTTTCACGGAAGAGTAGCTTATGGCTTCTAGCTCAATAACACTTCTTCCATCAGAAAGTGTATAATAAGATAATACACAGTCGTCAAAGTACCAGATCCATGCTTCTTTGTAAACCTGAAAAGATTTTGAGTATCCACTGAGTGTTAAAAACTCAACCACGGCAGAATCTTCATTTCCAGACACATCAAGATTTATCTCTTTTCTAACTACATTGTCCTGCTCCTTCCTCTTTAATGTTAGCTCATATGAGCCGCCACCCTTTCTGAATCTGACGAAATCTTGTCCATCCCCATTGACTCTATTGTAGTAATCATCACATGATACAACATACTTCACTTCAGGCATCTGAATGTCCGGCAACCTCTTGACGGCAGCACGCTCAATCTTTGACAAGAATTCCTCTTTTGTATAAGAAGCCCAATATTTATATTCAATTTCCTTATAATTCATAACGCCCTCCTATTTTGGCAATGCTTTCATTATATTTTTACACTTTGGATATTTAGAGCATCCATAGAATTTTCCGTATCTTCCACTTCTCTCTATCATCGTCCCCTTTTTACACTTAGAACATTTGACACCAGTATCCTTTGACGGCTTCTTCTCCCTAACCACAACCTCGTCATTTTCCCCAACAGAGGCTGTAAACTTACACTCTGGGTATGACTTGCAGCCATAAAAATCACCGCTCCTACCCTTCCTCCTTATTAAAATATTGGAGCACTCTGGACAGCTATGCCCAGTCTCTATGGCTTCACTAGACGACTTCTCTCCATTAAACGATTTAGTTCCGCTGCATTCTGGCCATTTCAAGCATCCTAAGAACGGCCCGTGTTTTGATATCTTCTTTATCATCTTGCTAGAGCAAGTGGGGCATTCCGTATCAACGATAAAGCTGCTAGGAAAGGATGCCGTAGTCGCAGCCTTTATGTCTTTGTCTAGTTTTTGATAAAAATCCTTGAGAACATTTTTAAAATCAACATTCCCTTCGGCTATACTGTCAAGCTGAGCCTCCATATTCGCTGTAAATTTAGCATTAACTATGGAGCTAAAATTTTCAGATAAGTAATCTGAAACCATTATTCCAATATCAGTAGCGGACAGCGATTTGTTTACCCTTTCGACATACTTTCTATCCATTATAGTGTCTATAATCGAAGCATATGTGCTCGGCCTTCCAACCCCCTCCTTGTCTAAAAGCTTTATTAACGAAGCATCAGAAAACCTGGCCGGAGGCTTTGTAAAGTGTTGGCTGGGGTTTATCGCACTCCAGTTTAGCTTATCGCCAACTTTCATAACTGGAAGCACAACGTCATCTTTTATATCCCCATAAACCTTGAGGAAGCCGTCAAATATCATCACACTTCCGTTTACTTTAAAATTATAATCCTTAGAAGTTCCAAGCGACTTCATCTTCACCGACACTTGATCGAAGTTTGCGTCAGCCATTTGTGATGCCTTAAATCTTGAATCTATTAGGTTTAACAACCGCTTCTCTTCTTTTCTCATAGAAATATTAGCGTTATCATATGTTGGCCTAATGGCTTCATGCGCATCCTGAGAAGAGCCCTTTGGGCCATAAACTCTAATCGATGGGCTTAAATACTTTTTACCATGAACGCGCTCCATCTCGTCTCTAACGTCACTTACCTTAGATGGCTCAGTCCTTGTGCTATCTGTTCTATGGTAAGTTATCAAACCTTTGCTAAATATATCCTGAGCAACCTGCATAGTCTTCTTTGCGCTCCAGCCAAAGACTGTGCTTGCAACTTGCTGAATCGTTGCCGTAACGAATGGAGGTGGAGGCTTTCTGTCCCTACTCTTATTCGTGTAAGATACGACCTCGAATGGCAGCTTTTTTTTGTTTATATCATTCACTATAGTGTGTGCTGACTTTTTATCGGAAATCTCAAACGCCTTGCCATCTATCCCATAGAAGTCGGTCTTAAACCCTTCAGACATATCTGCGTCGATTTTCCAATATTCTTTCGGAGTAAAGGCCCTTATTTCACTTTCTCTGTCTGCTATAAATTTCAATGCGACTGACTGAACCCTTCCTGCGCTAGTTCCTATAAGGCCCTTGTTCCACATTACAGGACTTACCTTGAACCCAACAAGCCTGTCCTTTACTCTTCTGGCCTGTTGGGCATTATATAGATCTTCGTTTATAACACCAGGATTTTTTATTGCCTTTTGAACGACATCTTTTGTAATCGCATTAAACAGAACCCTGTGTATGGTTACCCCACGTTTTGGTAACAGGCTAGATATATGTGCCGCTATAGCCTCCCCCTCCCTATCCGGGTCTGTTGCTATATATATTACCTTGTGCTTTTTCGCCTCTTCTTTTATAGCCTTAACAACATCCCTCTTGTCGGGATTGATCTTATATGTCGTATCAAAGGTATCTAGATCAACACCTAGATTTTTCTTGGACAGATCCATCACGTGGCCAACCGTAGCCATTATAGTATAGTTGGGACCAAGAATTTTCTTCAATTTTGGTATTTTGTTTGGCGACTCTATTAAAACAAGTGACATGTCGACCTCCATTGGTATTTAACATGGTACGCCTACAATTATAAGATAGAGTGAAAAATTATTTTTTAGCTCTAACTCTTGTCATCCAAAGAACTATATAAATTTTCCATAATCTCATCTAGTGTCTTTGATTCACTTTCCATTTCAAAGGCCTGTTCATCAGAGACGTTTGCTGATATCCAATCGGAAAGATCCAGCTTTTCCTCAATACTACTTAATTTGAGCATTGCATCAATCAAGTCGGCATCAGACCTGCTTCCATCTCGGTCTAGTCTGTCTGCAAGTTTTATTAGCCTCTCAATCATTTAATAAAATCCAAAAATACTTTCTAAACTAAACCTATTCAATTAGTAGAGTTTCTGTTTCTTCGGCACTAGATGGCGTCTACTTGCTCTATCTGTATATCGTCAGTGCTTCCAAAGCCGCCAGAGCCCCTCTCTGTATTTTCTTCTATAACAGAAGCCTCGAAATTACAATTTAAGCGCTTTCTTAAAATAAGTTGAAAGAGGGTTGGCTTTTTATGCACAATTAACCTAGCTGCCGCAGACATTGATTGAATTTTGACGCCAAACATTTGAACTAGCCCACTTGGAAACAAACTGTTCTTTATAGACTCTGTTCCCATCTGGGAGTGCATCAGTCTAACTGGCACCAGAACCTCTCCCCTGTAATCTTGGTCTATTATCCCTATAGAATTCGCCATCTGTAGTGGAAAACTAGATATACTGCTTCTTGGGACTATTTCAAAATAATAGCCACTAGGAGGCTCTAACTGAAGGTCTGTTTTAAAAAATATTACGTCTCCCTCTATTTTATCCCACCCGGTAAATGTTAAATCGTAACCAGTGTCTGTATCATGACTCCTGGATGGGACAACTGCTTTTTCGCTCATAAGGTTTACTTTAACTTTTGGAATTCTTGGCATGTTACATCTCTCCTTGTATACACAAATTTTATATCTAGATATTACTGTATGCGTTAAAATAATAACAAATATTATTTTTAATTAAAATAATGAAGATATGAATTTAAAATATAAGTAATATTTAATCTAAGTGAGGCGCAAATAATATTATTATGTATAAAGAAAATCACTATATAGAATTCTCTCTACACGGCTTAGTGAGGGTTAGTTTGGCCGAGAAAGAAACTGCAATTGATGAGATAAGTAATCTAATATCAAATTTATTCAAAAATAGAGATATAGTGAAGGTAGATACTGATATTACATCAATATCAGATAGCGATATAATGTTATCGTTATATTCAGCAAGAAATAAAGAATATCAATAAATTTAACTTGTAGCCCAAATCATATATTTTTTAATCGCAGAGCACACCCTTCTGTTCCAAGCATCATCATCGACATACATCCCAAGTCTTTTCGCCAATATACGTCCCCTCTTCCAGGCTTCAACCTCTTCTATAACCGTAAAGACCTTATGCGTATTAGACTTCTCAGAAAAGCTTTCTCGAATGGTCGAGAACTCAAAAGAACTCCCATTATTATATATCAAAAGATGACCACACTCATGCAATAGCGTATAGAGCTGTGTTTCAATAGTATTATTTGAGTTTATCTCGATATACTTAGCATCGCCACTAATGGAGTCGTCACCATTATACAGAAAACTAACCTGATACCCATACTTATCTGCCCAACAAATAAGATCATCTATAGACTGTCTAAACGTATGTTGCATAATCTGCATTATACCATAGAGGGTGCAGAACATCCCGCTATTTATTATGTACCGTCGTTAATTACCATTCCTCTAAACACTAGGACGGAATCGCCAGACAACTGAGATCCGCTATGGTTTAGAATTTTTAACTTAAATGCGCCGGTTGTGACGTTGTATACTAGAGGAATAATACCGGCGGCATTAGCGCTAACCATATTCATTATGATAAGATCGTCACTACCCAGAACCTTGTCATTCTGCACTGTTATTTCTACCGATCTAGTTCCATCATCAATGGCGGCGTGCGTGGTTATAGTTAGCTTAAAGGATCTTCCATTTGCCGATATAGTCTGGGATGTCTGAATATCAACGCTTCCGGCCGTCGCGGTTGCTATTCTGAGGCCACCCGTTCCAGGAGTTGGAAGCTTAAGCACTCCATCTTCCATAAGGGCCATGGCAACAGCCGGAACCTTTGCTGCTGCGGGAGTTAATTTGAACTCAAGCTTACCTGGTGCGGCTCCAGCAGATGTTCCTCCGTCTGCTTTTGCCAATATTTCTGCAAATGTAACGAATGCCGAATCAGCAGCACTAGTTCCGTCAGATCCCTTGAACCTTATGCCCCCAAGTACGTCATCTGCTAAGACAATTGTTCCGGCAGATGTTAATGGCGCACCAAGAGTGGTAGACCTAGTTCTCTTGAACTCTATGAAAGAGCCTTGAGAGTTTGCTCCATTATAGGAAACAATCTCATAAGATCCGCTCTGATTCCCTCCTGAACCTGACAGTGATACTCCATACATAGATTGAAGCATATCTCTGCCTATGGATAGCGCAGGAGTTATTAGCCCGCCATGAGAGTCTACAATTGTTCTATTTCCAACTGCAGAGGTTGCAAGGAACATTCTGGTAGCTCCGGCAAGGAGCGTTGTTGATGCGCCAGCACTATGCGTTACATCCAGCATAAGCTGAGCGTCGTCAAGAACAGAGAATACTCCGCCATCGACGTTTACAGCTAGGTTGTTGCCAAGGTTTAGAGTAAGGTCGGTCGCAACAACTGTTAGGTCATTGGTATCATTGGAATGAATATATGAGGTTGTGTCTCTAAACTGTAGCTTGCCAACCCCCGCTATTTTTGCATCTGTGCCGTCAAACGTTAGATTTGCCTCTGCATTTATATTGTCGGCATCAACAGATGTGACCACCCTATTGTTTGATGCATTTGCCTGAGCTACGCCACCTGAAGAGTTGTATACGTTCGTCCATACGCCGCCATGTGTGGTTCTAAACTGAATATGCCCTGCACTGCCCTTTCTGAGCCCAGGACTTCCTCCTGAGTTTCCGAACAATAAGTATCCACCGGCAGAAGCTGTATTCCCGAGATAAAGCTTCTTGGTTTTTGGCTCTATAAGCATGTTTGTAGCTGAGCCATTATCCTTGAATCTAACGCCCTCAGTCGTATCTATTATCAGCTTAGTCGTAACGTCAAATACAACTGAGGCAGGTCCACTGTTTGATATGCTAAGTATGGCTGCAGAGCCAAGTGTTTTCAATATGACAGCACCAGAGTTTTGAGGCGTGTCGAATACTATGTTTCCTGGGGCATCAAATATAACTGCGGCAGGGCCACTATTTGATATACTTAGTATAGCTGCAGAACCAAGTGTTTTCAGTATGACAGCACCAGAGTTTTGAGATGTGTCAAGGACTATGTTTCCTGGAGCGTCAAAGATAACTGCGGCTGCACCACTATTCCTTATATTGAGAGCCTCCACTCCTGCGTCCAGGATTCTTACATTTCCACTATCTGAATCAAGAACGATTTCTGTTCCGGCATCTATACGTACTAACCCATCGGAAACAATCTCCAATGATGCGTCACTAGACTGATTTATATAGGTTCCGCTATCCCCCACTGCCAGCTTTCCGACACCTGTAACCAATAGGTCTGTGCCGTCAAACGTTAGAGTTGCTTCTCCATTTAGCCCTGCTGCAGAAGTAAATGTTGCTATTCTATTATCGGCCCCATTTGTTGCTCCTATAATTGCAGCTGAAGCCGGAACTATATTTGACCATGCGCCACCACTGTTTTTAAGCTGTATTGCGCCAACGCTGCTCAGCCTAAATCCTGGCGCTCCGCCAGAGGTTCCGAACATCAAGTATCCACCAGCAGACGCTGTTGGCGAGATGTGAATCTTCCTCTTGGCTATATCAAAGAACATACCTGCTGCAGAGCCGGCTTCTTTGAACAGAATGCCAGCCTCACCAGCATCGAATATTATCTGCCCTGTGGCATCAAACACTACAGTAGAAGCTCCACTGTTTGCAATATCAAGAATGGTTCCTGCATTACCATCCTTTATCAATACACTTCCGCCATCTGCATCAAGAATTATATCTCCACCAGCATCAAGGGTAAAGTCGACAGCAACAACCGTTAAATCGTTGGTATCATTGGAATGAATATATGAGGCTGTGTCTCTAAACTGTAGCTTGCCAACCCCCGCTATTGTTGCATCTGTGCCGTCAAACGTTAGATTTGCTTCTCCATTCAATCCTGCTGCGGAAGTAAATGTAGCCAGCCTGTTGTCGGCACCATTTGTTGCGCCTATAATTGCAGCCGAAGCTGGCACCACATTTGCCCATGCACCGCCACTGTTTTTAAACTGAAGCCCTCCTGCACTACCAAGTCTAAACCCTGGGGAGCCGCCTGAATTTCCAAACAGGATGTACCCGCCTGCAGAGGTGGTATTTTTAAGGTGAATCTTGCTATTGGCAGGGTCTAGCATTATGTTGGCAGCAGAGCCATTATGCTTGAACGATACCGTGCCCGTGTTTGTTGCGACATCAAGAACAATGCTTCCTGGTGCATCAAATATAACCGTAGAGGCACCGCTATTTGTAATATCTAGTGTTGTTACTGCGTTGTCTTTGACTCTTACTATTCCTCCATCTGCATCAAGGACTATGTTTCCAGGTGCATCAAACACTACAGTAGAAGCTCCACTGTTTGTAATATCTAATGTCGCTACTGCGTTGTCTTTGACTCTTATTATGCCACCATCTGCGTCAAGGACTATGTTTCCAGGTGCATCAAACACTACAGTGGAAGCTCCACTGTTTGTAATATCTAATGTCGTTACTGCGTTGTCCTTTACCCTTACTATTCCGCCATCTGCGTCAAGGACTATGTTTCCAGGTGCATCAAACACTACAGTGGAAGCTCCACTGTTACCTATGTCTAGAGTGGTAGCTCCATTGTCCTTAACTCTTATGATTCCGCCATCAGCATCAAGAACTATGTTTCCAGGTGCATCAAAGATGACCGCAGCAGGCCCGCTGTTTGATATGCTAAGTATAGCTGCAGAGCCAAGAGTTTTTAGTATGACAGCACCAGAGTTTTGAGAGGTGTCAAACACTATGTTTCCTGGGGCGTCAAATACAACCGAGGCAGGGCCACTATTTGATATACTAAGTATAGCTGCAGAGCCAAGCGTCTTCAGGATTACAGCGCCAGAATTTTGAGGTGTGTCAAGAACTATGTTTCCAGGTGCATCAAAGATAACTGCAGCGGGGCCACTGTTTGATATGCTAAGTATCGCGGCAGAGCCAAGCGTCTTCAGTATTACAGCTCCAGAATTTTGAGGAGTGTCAAACACTATGTTCCCTGGTGCATCAAATATAACCGCTGAAGCACCACTGTTTGTGATATCTAACGTAGCTACAGAAGCATCTTTCAATATTATATTTGCACCATCTGCATCCAATATAATATCACCAACGGCATCCAATGTTAGGTTGCCAGATGCTGTTGCGATTCTCAAAGAGTTGGTCAGCTCTAAGGTTGCCTTTTTA
>Ga0209709_10001362_pt1 | contig 22595 bp, 24 predicted proteins | sample ArcticOcean_MG_C_2_FD_187435 | JGI IMG/M metagenome (GOLD analysis project Ga0209709, IMG submission 187435) | Marine microbial communities from western Arctic Ocean - ArcticOcean_MG_CB4_136 (SPAdes) (version 2) | ecosystem: Environmental > Aquatic > Marine > Oceanic | place: Arctic Ocean...
TAGACCACCACGTTGATAGGCTGGATGTGGAAGCGCAGTAATGCGTGTAGCTGACCAGTACTAATAGCTCAATTGGCTTGATTTATGCACTGAAAAAAATTTTATAAGTATATATATTGTAATAATGTTAATTAAAGCATCTGAAGGAATAAAGTACTCTAAACTTTCAAAAGAATTGGGTATTTCAAACATAGATTGTAGAGAAATTTATCCAAGTGTTTTTGAAATTAAAAAAAATAGAAAGCATGACAGAATTACGCAAAAGCATTAAAAGCTTCATAATTGTCATCCCAGCAAGACTTAAATCTAAAAGATTACCAGGAAAACCATTAAAATTATTAAATGGAGTCCCAATGATAGTCAGGACTTATAATCAATGTAGAAAGGCAACGCACAAAGATAACATTATAATTGTAACTGATAGTGTCAAAATTCTCAAAGTTTGTGATAAGCTTGATATTCCTGCAATGATGACAAGCAGTCAATGTCTTACTGGCACAGACAGAGTCGCCGAAGTTTCAAAAAAAATTAAAAGGGATTATTATATCAATGTTCAAGGTGATGAGCCAATTATACCACCAAATGATATAAAAAAAATTATAAGCGAAACATTAAAGCAAAAAAAATTTATAACAAATGGATACACTAAGATAAAAAATAAGAAATTGTTTTTTAACATTAATATTCCAAAACTAGTATTTAATAAGAGTAAAGAATTGCTCTACATGAGTAGAGCTCCAATACCTTTAAACAAAACAAAATCATTCATTTTTGGATATAGACAAGTTTGCGTATATGGTTATCCTAAAAAAGTCTTGGAAGTTTTTTTAAAAAATAAAAAAAAAACAAAATTAGAGCAAATTGAAGATATAGAAATCTTGAGATTTTTAGAGCTTGGATTTAGAGTTAAAATGGTAGAATTGAGTGATGGATCAATTTCTGTAGATACAATGAGTGATGTAAAAAAAGTTTCAAATAAATTAAGCAATGCAAAAAAAAATTAATACTTTTTTAAAAAGAAATATCTTAGGAACACAGAATTTAATAAAATATTTTTTATTTAATAAGCTCTTTAAAGCATCATTTACAAATAAAAATTCAAGTTTTAAAGGTTTGTCAGAAAAAGGATTTATCAAATTAGATAGAATTGATGAAAAAATTATAAACAAAATAAATCAGGAAATTAAAAATCAAAATATTCCAAAAAATGAAAAAAGCTTCAATTTCAAAATTAACAATAAATTAAAAGTAATTTTACGCGAAATGGTTGGTGTGAATTTAAAAAAAATTTTAGATGATTTAAAAAAAGTTTACAACTTTGATTTGATAATCAGTAATATTGAAATTAAAAGAAATTTTTTTTTTGAAAAGAAAAATCATGAATTTGAAAATATAATCTCAGAGAACTATCATCAAGATAAGTATGTATGCACTCAAATAAAACAGCTAATATACCTCAGTGAAGTTAAAAAAGATTGTGGGCCATTTAGCTTTTTTAATATTGAAAATAGTAGAGATTTTGTAAAAAAGAATAAATTAGAAGACAGATTTGCTTATAAAATTGATAATAAGACTAACAATATAGGTTTTAATGAAAACTTTTTTTTAGGAAAGCCCGGTGAAACTTTGATTGTAGATACATCAGAAGTGATTCATAGAGCGACTATTCCCTCAAATCACAGGTGCAGAGATATGTTAACAATAACATATAATTTAATAAATGATAAAAATTATAAAAATATCTGGTCCTTTGTAGATAAAAATAATAATTTTTGGGAAGAGAAGAATTTATACAATTATTCAAAAAAATTTTCTAAGCCCACTAACTATAGAAATTTAATTGAAACTTTTATTAGGTTTTTATTGGTAAAATTTAAATTCATTAATTCTTAATGATTTTAATTGCAATAGTGATTATTTAATAAAAAAGATGATTAAGTTAAAAAATAACTATTTAAAATAATGAAAAAAGTTTTATCATAAATCTATGGAAGCCTTTTATAACTTACCCAAAAAAGTAATTTTTTGTAAAAAATGTGTTTTATCTAACCAGAGACCATCATCGGTCCCTGAATTTCAGCATAAAAAAGATAGAAAGGGAGCAAAGTACTTAAATATTGATCTAAATACGGGCATTTGTGATGCATGCAAAGTAGCAGAGCAAAAAGATAATAAAATTGATTGGGATAAAAGGGAACTAGAATTACAAAAACTTTGCGATATGCACAGATCTAAAAATAGAGATTATGATTGTATTGTTCCTGGTAGTGGAGGTAAGGATAGTGTGTACGCATCTCATATCTTAAAATATAAATATGGAATGAATCCATTAACAATTACATGGCCACCTATTTTGTATACTGATTATGGTTATCAAAATTTTAATAAATGGATAGAAGTAGGAGGTTTTGACAATTTAACTTTAAAACCAAATGGAAAAGTTATGAAAACTTTAACTAAGCTATCAATAGAAAACTTGTTGCATCCTTTTCAAACTTTTATTTTAGGTCAAAAAAATCTTGCCCCAAAAATTGCTCAAAAATATAATATACCTCTTGTTTTTTATGGTGAGCCTGAATCTGAATATGGTAATCCAATTGCAGATCATTCAAAGTCTTTGAGAGGGAATGAATATTATTCAATGAATAACAGTAATGAAATTTTTCTTGCTGGATGCTCACTTAAATATTTAGAAGAAAAACATAATCTGAGTATAAAAGATCTATCTATATTTTTGCCAATGGATAAAAAAGAACTGGAAAAAACTGATATTCAAATACATTACCTTGGATATTATAAAAAATGGATCCCTCAAGAGGCATATTATTATTCAGTAGAAAATTCTAATTTTTCAGCTAGACCATTTAGAACTCAAGGAACCTATAGTAAATATAGTGGTATTGATGATAAAATTGATGATCTTCATTTTTATACAACTTTTATAAAATTCGGTTTAGGAAGGGCTACTTATGATGCGGCTCAAGAAATTAGGAACAAGCATCTGAATCTAGAAGAGGGAAAACTTTTGGTCAAAAAATTTGATGGTGAATTTCCAGATAGATATTTTAGTCAAGTAATGGAATATATAGATATGAACGAAGAAAAATTTCATGAATTATGTGATGCGTTTAGATCTCCACATTTATGGATTAAAACTAATAAAGGTTGGAAGCTTAGACACAATGTTTATAAAGAGGGTTACGATGATTAAATTTAATAATACTTTAAAGACCAAAAAAATTATTTATAAATTTTGACTTTAGATTTTACTTTTAGAAATTAACATGATCTCAGTATTTAATATTGATAAAGCTTATAAATTAATACCCAATAAATTTAAAAAAAAATTACCTTTATTTTTTTTAAGCAATCTAATAATTATTTTATTCGAAATATTAAGCTTAGGATTAATTTATTCAATTGTTAATATTTTAATGAGTGAAGAAAAAATTTTTAATTTTTTAAGCTTTAATATTGAAAAAGATTTTTGTCTCAACATTCTTAATAGCTTTATTCGTATTTAAAAATTTATTTTTGATATATCTTTATAATTGGCAATATTCATACTCAATAAATATACAAAGAAGTTTATCTTGTGACTTACTTAAAAAATATATTCACTTAGATTATCAAGAATTTTTAAATGCGCATTCATCGATTTATATGAGGAATGTTGATAGTGAGTGTACGCGTTTTAGTAATTATTTAGCAAGTGTATTATCTTTTTTTACAGAGTCAGGAATACTTGTTTGTGTAATAATTTATCTTTTTTATATGAATTTCATGATCACATTTTTCTTATTTTTGATATTTGTAATGATATTTCTAATTTTTTATTTTTTAACAAAAAAAAAATTTAGAATTTGGGGTGAAAAAAGGTTATTTCTTAGTGGAGCTCTAATAAAATCCTTAATAGAAACTTTTCAAAGTATAAGAGAAATTAAAATTTTTAATAAAGAAGATCTTTTTTACAAAAGGTTTAAAGATTTTCAAAAAAAGACACAAGACCTGTCTATAAAAGGTAATTTGATTAGAATTCTGCCAAGACCAATTTTAGAAATTTTATGTATTATTTTTGTTGGGTTATTTTTAGTTCATCTAACATCTAATAATTTAGATATAATTACTTTTATACCATTATTAACAATATATTTTGTATCATTCTTAAGACTTTTGCCCTCTGTAAATAAAATTTTACATAATTACCAAGCAATGGTGCTTAGCAAGCCATCAATCTTAGTTCTTGATAAAGAATTTAGTAAATACATTAAAACAATAATATCAGCATCAGAAACAATGATGGCTAATAAAATTGAGATTAAAAACTTAAGTTTTGAATATTTAGATAAAAAAAAAATTTTTGATAATTTAAACTATTCTTTTAATGTAAATAAAGTTTATGGTATTTTTGGAGAGAATGGTTCTGGTAAAACTACATTAATAAATTTGATACTTGGTTTATTGAATCCATCTAAAGGTGAAATAAATTATTTTAATGATGATAAAAAAATTTTAAATAAAAAAATTAAATTTGGTTATGTTCCCCAGAATATTGTGATGATTGATAGTTCTATAAAATCGAATATAGCCTTAGAATATGATGAAGACAAAATAGATAAAGAAAATTTACAAAGATGTCTGAATACATCAAATTTATTTGATTTTATAAAGGAATTAAGAGACAAAGAAGATACAATTGTTGGGGAAAATGGAGCTAAACTTTCAGGGGGTCAAAAGCAAAGAATTGGAATTGCAAGATCATTATTTTCAGATGCAAACATTTTAATATTAGACGAACCTTCCAGTGCACTTGATAAAGGAAAAGAAAAGGAACTAATGGAATATATACACAAGATGAAGAAAGATCGAATAATCATAATTATATCGCATAATAATGAATTTAGATCTCATTGTGATGAAATAATTCAGTTATAATGATTAGAACCAAACAAAGAATTTATTTAGAAATTGAGACAAAAAAAAGAGAATTTTTTTCTAGATGTTATTTTGCTTTAAAAGCGGCAAATAAAGGTTTTTGTGTAGTAATTGGGAAAAAAAATAAACTACATCAAAATTTAGAAAAACTTGAGAATGGTCATTATATTTTTAAAAGTGGTGGCTTAAGGACAGAGCAATTAGCGCCTAAATTTAAAAATTTAAAATTTATACCTTATGCCTTTGATGAAGAAGATGGAATAATTATTAGCCCATTAGATACATCCAGAAGGGTATTAAGCAATGCATTAAATCAGATTGAAAAATATTTTAGTTGGGGAAATGATGAGAGGATCGCAATTTTATCAACTATGCCTGATCAAGAAAAAAAAATTATTAATACTGGAAACCCAAGAATAGATCTCTTAAAAGAAAAAAACCGACAGATATATTTAGAGGAAATTAATAATATTAAAAATAAATATGGGAATTTTAATTTATATGCATCTTCTTTTCACAAATTTAATGCAGTAGGAAACTCAAAAAATCCAAATTGGACTAAAGAAGCTTTAAAGACAGGCTTAATGAAAAGAGAGCATTATGAACATAATCTTACTGTAAATCAAATGCAAAAAGAAAATTTAGAAAAAACTTTGGAATTTTATAAACAGTATGAAAAACAAGATGATTTTCCCAAGCCTGTATAGCATCGAAAAAAAATGATTATTTTAATCCCAATTGAAATTAAAGTTAGAGAATTTTTACCTAAAATGATTTTAATTGGTGAACTTTTAAAAATAAAAAAAGTCACAATTTATTTTTATAGAGGTAGATCTTTTTTAAGACTTGTTAAAAAAATGAAAGATGTCATTTTTTTTGATAAAAGTTTATCAGAAACAAAAATAGAATTTCATAGAGAAATATTAAAAAAAAATTTTATAATTAGTTTGGATGAGGAAGGCCCAATATATAATTGGGATCAACTCACAAGAAAAGCTAGATTACCAAAAAAAATTATTTCAAAAGTAAGTAGAATTTTTTTATGGGGAGATTATGAAAAAAAATTTTTAACAAAAAAGGTTAAAATATTGGCATCAGGCCATCCAAAATATGACTTATTAAAAAAGAGATACTTTAATAAAATATTTTTAAAGGAAACAAATTATATTAAAAGATATTTTAACAATTATATTTTTGTGTCATCAAGCTTTTTGCAAGATGTTGAGGGAGGTCATGAAAATTATTTAAGATATCTAAAAAAGGCTTACAAAGGAAAATCTAGAAAAAAACATTATGAACAATTTTTAAAATATCAAGAAAATGATAATGAAAATTATATAGAATTAATTAAACTTACTGTGGGTTTAGCTAAAAAATACCCAAATAAAACTATAATCTTTAGACCGCACCCATCACAAGATGAAAATATTGTAAGATCAAAATTTCCAAAAAAATTTAAAAATTTAAAAATAATAAGAAAATTTCAAATTACACCGTGGATAAATTTATGTGATATTTATATACATACGCATTGTACAACGTCATATGAGGCTGCAATATTAAATAAAAAAATAATTACATTAATAAAAAACAAAAATACAGAGCATAAATACAATTATTTAAAATTTAGACTAGGCAAGTATTTTGATAGCGCAGATAAATGTTTAAATTTTCTTGAAACAAAAGGCGAGCTGCATAACTACCATCTACCGAAAAAATATATTTGGAACAATGATGCAAATGATCTTGCAAGTAAAAAAATTAGAAATTATATTGAAAAAGAATTTAAATATTTAAAACCTGAGCTTAATTTTGATAAAAAATTGCTTATTAATAATAAGAAGAAGAATTATATGTGGTCATTTGTGTCGCAAATAAAAAATTATTTTTTAAAAAATAATTATCTTAAATATATTGATAATTTTTTTGAATTACCAGCTGATTGGTTTTTAGATAGAGATTACAAAAGAAAAAAATTTACTAAATTTAATTTAAACGAAATAAATAATTTTATTAATTGTTTTATAAATAAAAAAACAGTAAATAAATTAAAGATTAATAAAATTTCAGACGAAATAATTGAGTTCAAAAAAAACTAATGAAAAAAATCTACCATATTGATTGCACGCTAAGAGATGGTGGATACTACAATTTATGGAATTTCGAGGAACCACTTGTAAAAAAATATTTAGAATCTATGGAAAATCTCAATATAGATTTTGTAGAAATAGGCTTCAGATTTCTTAAAGATACATCAAATTTAGGCCCTTACGCCAGCTCTAGTGAAAAAAATATAAGGAAATTAAAAATTCCTAAACAATTAAAATTAGCCACAATGATTAATATAGGTGAATTTACGGAGCTAGACCTATCCAGTGAACTTAATAAATTATTTGTTATTAAAAAAAAAAGTAAAATTTCTTTAGTAAGAATTGCCTCTCATAAAAATGAAATAGGTTTAGCATTAAAGGCTGCAAAAATTCTAAAAACAAAAGGGTATATGACTGCTATAAATTTAATGCAAATATCTGAAACTAATAATAACACCCTTATAAAAATTTTAAAAAAGATAAATCAAAAATATTTAGATATATTTTATTTTGCTGACAGCTTAGGTTGCTTGTCTCAAAAACAAACTGAATTAATATGCAAAACTATAAAAAAACATTGTAAAAAACCCTTTGGTATACACGCACACGACAATATGGAAATTGCCTTACAAAATACCATTACTGCCTATGAAAATGGAGCCACCTTTTTAGACTCAACGATATTAGGTATGGGCAGAGGCCCAGGAAATACTAAGACTGAATTATTGTGCTCATTCTTAAGTATACAAAAATTAAAAAAATATAAACTTCTTTTTTTAACAAATTTACTGGATAATTATTTTGAAAAACTTAAAAAAAAATATATGTGGGGCACTAATTTATATTACTATTTATCTGCAATGTACAAAATACATCCAACTTATATACAAAATATGCTATCTGAAAAAAGATATGGAGAAAATGAAATTATGCTTGCTATAGAAAATTTAAAATTTCAAAAATGCAAAACATATAGTCCATCAATTTATAAAAGCTCAAAAATTTTTTTAAACCAAGTACAGTTTAAAGAAATGACTGATAATAGATTTGAAAATAAAAAAATATTAGTTCTTGCTAATGGGCCATCATTAAAAAATAATACTTTTAAAATTAATAAATTTATAAAAAACAATAAACCAATAGTTATTTCTTTAAATTATATTAGAGATTTGCGAATAAATAAAAAAGTTGATTTTATGGGTATTTGTCACCCTTCGCGTATTCTTTCTGAAATAAATTCTATTTCAAAAAACATTAAACTAATAACTCCTTTTTCATCATTCAATAAAGAATTAAAAGATTTAACAAAAAATTTCAAAAAAATTGATTATGGCATAAAAATTGAGGAACAAAGTTTAAGTTTTTACAAAAGTCATTGCGTTATGCAAAAAATACTGGTTTTACCATATGTACTCTCTTTTTTATATGCATGCAATGTTAGTACAATTCATTTTGCAGGGCTTGATGGTTATGAAAATGACATACTACATAGAAAAGAAAATAATAAAATTCTAAAAAAATTTAATAGCTTTAACAAAAAAACCATCAAGTTTTTGACCCCAACATATTATAAAATTAAGTAAAGTATTTTTCTAAATATTTAATTGAAGATGAGTTTTTGATACTAAAAAAAGATTTAATTTTTTTAATTATACTTCTTTTAGTATCAAAGTTTCTATAATCTTTAAAATTTAAGTGCCTTTTTTTATTATCTATAGGACTATGTTTTTTGACTAGATCTCTATCTATTTCAAAGCACACAACCGCACCATAAAATTTGATTGAATAAACGTATTTTGATAGTGAATAATTTCTTTTGCTAACAAGAGACAATTTAACAAATAAGTCATCTATTATTTTCTTAGAAAAATTTATAAAAGAATTTTTTGAAAGGTTTCCAAATTTTTTCATGTAACTAGTTCCCACATCTTTCACAATAATCAAATCTGAATTGTTAATATATTTGGCAGATTGTAAAGTTGTAATGATCTGCTGGTCATTTCTATGCTCTCCATCATCAATTAATATATCTATATTTTTATATTTATTATAAAAATTGTTCCAAAAGCTTTCAGAGGCTTGATCACCAATCTCAATATTAAAACCATATTTTTCAAAATATTTACATTCAGGATTGGCATCAATGCCAATCACTTTAGCTTTTTTTCCTAAAAAATTCTTCCACATAAATAAAGACCCCCCCTCCAGACACTCCAACTTCTACGAGGGTTACTTTTTTATTTCTAAATTTTGTTAAGAGATCCTCATAAATAGGAAAATAGGATTTGTCCTTTATTGAGTAATATTTTGATTCATTAAAACATTTTGTTATATTTTTTTTCATAACAAAAATTCTAACATTTTTAATAATTATATAATATTTTTCATAGTAAAAAAGTTACAGAGATTTAAAATTTAAAGTTTTTTTAATTCCTTCGCCTACATTGGTAAAATTTAATTTCCCAATTAATGAGATTAACTTTTTATTATTCCCATGTGTTTTAAGCATATCACCTTTTTGGAAAGAAAGCTTTTTTATCATTGGCTTTATATTAATTGATTGAGAGATTAATTTAATAATTTTTATAATAGAAATAGATTTACCAGAACATATATTTAGTATTAAATTTTTCTTATTATTAAGAATATTAGCTTTAGATAATTTAAATATAACTTTACTGACATCGTCTACATATGTAAAATCTCTTTGATGATTGCCATTATTATAAAGTTCAATAATTTTTTTAGTTTTAAGATTGTTGATTATTTTAGGTATAAACATATCAGGCCTGCCAAGTCCCCCATAAACAGTAAACATTCTAAGACCTATTGAGTTAATTTTATAGTTCTTATGATATATATCTACTAATTTTTCATTAAAAACTTTAGTAAGACCATAAAAATTCTCGGGGTTAAATTCAAAGTTTTCATTAATAGGATACTTTTTAACATTACCGTATATAGAGCTAGATGAAGCATAGATTAAATTTCTTAATTTATTTTTTTGCATCGACTCCAGCAGATTTAAAAAACCAGTAATATTATAATCAATATATTTAAATGGGTTTTTATAGCTATATCTAACACCTGCCTGTGCAGCCAAATGAATTATAACATTCGGTTTAACCTTTCCTAATAGAGTGGAGAGCTTTTTGTCTTGAATGTCTTTTTTAATGAAAAAAAATTGCTTACTCTTTTTGAGAATATTGCATCTTTTAATCTTAAGTTTTATATCGTAATAATCATTATGATTATCAATGCCATAAACTGTATAATTTTTTTTTAAAAAATATGAAGCAACATGAAAGCCAATAAAACCAGAGGTGCCCGTAATTAAAATTTTATTTTTCATCTTTATTAAAAAAATTATCAATAATTAAACATCTATTTTTCCAGGTATAGTTTTTTGCAGTTTCAAAGGCATTCATTTTTAAATCATTATATTTTAAGGGATAATTGATCACCGCAGATATTCTTTTTTTCCAATTTTGTAAATCGTTTAGTTGTAGAATTATACAGTTAAAATTATCTTTTAATATATGTTTATAAGATGGTTGTTTTGTTGCAAAAATTATTTTTTTAGCAGCTAAGTATTCAAACATTTTTAATGGAGATATATATTTAGAAACATCTAGATTTGGAATTAGTACACCAATCTTCCTTTCATAAGGCATTAATAAATAGTCAGCATTCAATAGAATAGATAGGATCTTATTATAGTTTGTGTATTCATTTAAACTTATATTTTCAGCTAGCCTACATTTAGTAAGATTGTCACGACTCATTGTATCAATATTTCCATATAAAATAAAATCATGATTTTTAAATATTTTTGCTAGTTGAATTATGATTTTGACACCTTTACCATCAACAAAACTACCCGTATAAACAAATTTTTTTCTCTTATTTTTTTTAATATTTTTTATGGTTTTGGAAAAATCTTCAATTTTTACAGCATCATCAAGAACTATATAATGTTTTTTTTTAAGTGTAAAATAATCATTAAGTTTTTTATGAATAAAAATAAATTTAAGGTTATTTTTATTAATAATTTTATAAGTAAAAAAAAAAATAATTTTTGTAAAACCATTTATTTCCGTATGTATTTCAAGTATATTTTTTATATTAAATAATGCAAGAATCAAACTTGCAATAATGTTTCTTGAAATAATCAAGTTAGGTTTTTTTTTTTTTACAATGTTTAAAATTTTAATTGCATTTATTATTCTTATAAAAGTATTATTTTTTTTAAATTTTTGTAAACCTAAAATCGTAAAATTATAGTCTATGTTGTAATTTTTTTTTATCGAATAGAAGTTAGTATTTATATTGTTTACGATTAATTGTGTGCTGAGTCCGTTTGAGGCAAATGCTTCACACATTTTTATTACATGCACAGCATATGCAGATTTATTAGGTAGTGAAAAATCACTCAAGTAGATAACTTTCTTCATTATTCCTGGATAAATTGGTTTAGTTGCGATCTTATTAGGTGTAGGTCTTTTTTGTTTAATTTAGACTCAATATCTGAATTATTTTTTATACTATTATTAATATCAAAAAAGTTATTTTGTCCCTCTACCTCAAGAAATTTGAAAATTTTTTCTTTTGTATTATTGTGATCATATAAAAAATCATGAAACTTAATTATAAGAAAATTATTTGGATTAAATTTAGTATGATTAATTTTTTCATATATAAATTTGTACCATTTAATGAATTTATTAATATTGAGTCCAGAATATCCAAAAGATGGATTTTGATAAATGCTATAATATGTACCAATGGGGTCTCTCAAGGTTATTATGCATTTTGAGTTTGAAAAAAATTTTAAATTTTGTTCAGGTTGATATATATTTATTGCCTGATCTATTAATGCGATCTTAGCAGGAAAAAATGTTTTAGATGATCTTATAAGTTCATCAATAAAGTTAACACAATGATCAATGAACAAGTCATGATTCACGGGTAAGATTAATTTGTAAATATTAATATCACTTAATTTTTTACGTAAAAAAATCCTTTCAAAATAAAATCTACAGTACTGAATTAAATTTAATTTAAATTTACTGTATTGGGGGAGACCGTTATACTCGGTATATATAATATTATTTAAAAACTCTTTGTGTAGATATTTGAATTTTGTAGGGTATCTATTTTTTTTTCTTCTTCCAGATTTAAGAAAAAATTTATTGAAAACATCAAACGAATTACTAGAACCATTAATACTAAAATTATAATACAAACTGTTCTCTAAATCGGAAATACCCTCTGGATCATTAACAAGACGAAATTCCTGGTTATAAAAAGGTAAAAAAATATCATCTCTTGTTTTTAGAAAATCAAAAACTGCGCCACTGCCACTATTTCCGGGGCCTGCAATAATTATTTTTTGCATATTTTATTTCTATTTTTGGTAAGGAAATCCATACTGCTCTATCATTAAATTTATTTGTGTATCATTATGTTTTTGTTTAACATTTTTTTTGTACAAACCTGTTTTTATTAATTTAATCATTTCATAATTAGTGGCTATATTTGAAAAACGAATACTATTTTTATTTAATTTTATCATCCAGTTAATCCATATATCATCATTTGTTGGGCAAAATTTTTTAAATGAATCAATTTTTAAAATATCATCGTGGAAACTTCTTGGAGGATACAAAACCCCCCCTACACCAGTTAAAAAAACTAAAGGATCAAATTTTTTAAAATCATGTTCCCAACTATTATATGAATCGGGCATATTATTGATTAATTTAATTTTATGGATTCTATTTGCAATAACATCATTCGGAAATTTTTTTGACATATTTATTAAAGATTGTAACGAATTAAATGGATAAATAACATCATCATCAAATGTTGCGATATATCTATCTTTATTTTCTGCAAGTGCAGGAATTATTTTTTTATAAGAAAATAAATTATTTTCACAAAATTTAACTTTAACTTTATTAAATTTTAAAATTTCAGGTGTTAATTTATTTTTGTCATTTTCTTCAATCCACAGCTCTATTTTGTCTGCTGCAACAGATTGTTTTTGGAGCGATTCTAAAACGAGTGGTAAAGTTTTGAATCTTTCAGGATAAGAGGTTAAACTAATAATCAACTCTTTATCGAGACCGTGACTTTTAGTTGAATGAAAAAAATAGTTTACTGTTTTTAATTTAAAAAAATATTTTAGATTGATATAAATATTTATTATTAAGGATCTAAAATATATTTTATCCATTAGTAATAATTTTTTTTTAAATAGTAAAATAAACATAAATTGTTAATATATATTTAATATAGATAAAAGTAGACAATATTACTTATATTTTAATAAATTTGATTGTTTGAATAATTATCTTATAAATAATAATTGTAAAGTTACTAATAAGTGTTTTTTTATAAAAATGTCAATTCGTAAATTCAAAACCAAATCAACAGCAGAACCTCTTATTTAAGATCTCAAATAATGAAAATACTTTATATATCAAATTCTGCAGCACCATCAAAGAATGCAAGTAGTTTACAAATAATAAAGCACTGTGAAGCTTTGCAGGAATTAAAAAATGAAGTAATTTTAATTTTACCTAATACTGGAATAAGTAAAAATCTATTCAATTTTTATTCAATTAAAAAAAAATTTAAAATTATAAGGTTAAATTTTTTTAAAAAATTTCCACTTGGTATTTATTATTATTTATATTCGTTAATATCGGTTTTAGTAGGCATATCACAAAAAGCAAATTTATATATTACTAGAAATTTTTTTGTATGTTTTTTGTTAATTCTTTTTAACAAAAAAATCATTTTTGAAATACACGATAGTTTGAATGCAGAAGGAAGAGTGGTCAGATTTATTCAAAGAAAATTTAAATTTTTAAATTCAAAAAATATTATAAAAATTATAACAACTACGAATTCTTTAAAAATTAATTATTCAAAATATTGGTCAGTAGATTCTAAAAAAATTACTGTATTGCATAACGCTTCATCCTTCAAAACGAAGTTTGCTAAATCTTTCAATAAAAAAAAATTAAATATTGGTTATTTTGGATCTGTATTCAAATCAAGAGGTATACAAAAAATTATAGATTTGTCTAAAAAAGATCACAAAAATAATTATTATATATTTGGCGGAGATAAAAAAGAAGTTTTTAATTTAAAAAAAAGTTTTAATAACACAAATATTTTTTTTTCTCCATACATTCCATACAACAAAGTTTTGAAAGAATTAAATAAAATTGATATTTGTTTGCTTCCATATAATAAAAGGATAACAGTTGCAGGAAATGTCGGGAATATATACAAATTTACCTCCCCACTGAAAGTTTTTGATTATATGATTACAGGAAAACTAATTATTTGCTCGAACATTCCTGTTATACGCGAAATATTAAAACATAAGAATAATTCTATTTTAATTAAAAATTTTAACAAGACAAATGTTTGGTTAAGTACAATTAAAAAAATTAGTAATAATTTTAAGCATTTTGATAAGCTGAGATTTAATGCTTATAGTTATGCGAACAAAAAAGATATCACATGGAGAGCAAAAAAATTATTAGAAAATATTAAGGTATAATTATTTAGTTAATATTAATTTATCCCATATATCTATAAAAAGATTTTGATATTTTTCTTAAATAATTTTTGAAACTTTTTTCCTTGGTGGTAATCTTGCGAACTAGTGGATTTAAAATATTATCGCTAGTTTTGGTAATTTTGCACATACCAGTACCCTCAAATGCAAAGTCAATATTGAAATTATTTCTATTGTTGTAATAAACACTTAATAACATTTGAAATGTTTCTTGGTTATTAATTTCTGCATAAAAACGTTCTTTGTCGCTACCTTTTACGTATGGTAACCAGCTTATATCATCTATAAAAAAACTTTTTCCAAATTCTAATTTTGGATAGTAGTAATATAATAATTTTTCAACATGATCAGCCTCGTGAATTGTATCTAGCAATATTAAAGAAAACTTTTTTGGAATTTTCTTTTCAATTTCAGCATAAGCATCATCTCTTTGATTTAAAAACACCCATTTGGCTGTTTGAAATTTGTGTGAATAGTCCACATTATCAACAGAGTAGAGGGTATTATTATTCAAATTAGAAAAGTATAAAAATAATTCGGTGGACATTGCTTGATTACTTACTCCAAACTCCAAAAGATTATTATTATTGCATTCTAGTAATTCTGGAAGTATGAAATTTATTAATTTAGAATGGTGTCTAGATCTCAATTTAAATTCTTTTATGTATAATTCAGTGCTCAAATTCATAATGATTGTTAATAGGATAGTTCATTCTTTTTATAAAGTATATAATAAATTCATTTGGTAATTTGCATCTTCTCTTAAATTACCAAAGCTATCATTTGCATAAAATTTATAATGGTTTTTAATTAATATTTTTTCAATTTCATAAAAAGTGGATATTTTTTTATTATAAGTGTCAGAAAAAATAATTTCTAAAATTATTACTTTAATTTTATTATTTTTTATTTTATTTAAAGATCCCTTCAATACTTCTATATCGTTACCCTGAGTATCAATCTTTAGAATGTCAATAAATTTGATATTATGTTTTTTAGAGTAATGATCAACTGTATCAACATTAACAAAATATTTTTTTTCTAGGAAATCCTTTGTTTTTACTCCGGCTCTTTTTGCGGCAGTGTTTAACCATCGATTTTTTTTATTTACAGAATAAAATCCAGATGTGTCTAGCTTTTTATACTGATAAAATTTTTTTCTTTCTTTTTTGGATCCTAATGCAAAATTATTTGGAATAACAGATCCACATAAAAATTTTTCTTTCATTTTTTCAAGAACAATCTTATTTGGTTCGAAGCAATGAACTGTAGATGACGGAAAACTTTTTTTAAAAATATCACAAGTTTCACCTGTATAAGACCCAACATCAAATATAATGGGATTTTTTTTTGTTATTAAATCACATGCTTGAGCAATAATGCTTTTTCGAAATTCTAATTTAGAAAATTTATAACCCAATAATGAAATAATAAAATTGATAAATTTTTTAAGATTTAAAGTCATGTTTATTTTCCTCAGCCTCCAATACATAAGAAGATGCTGCTGCATGAATGATTGTTTTAATATTATATTTTTTAATTAACGCTAAAATTTTTTTTTTATTCGAAATATCAATAAAGAAGTGATTAGTTTTATTATTAATATTGGATTTATATGAGCTAGATAAATTATCAACACCAATGAATGGAATTTTTTTTTGTTGAAAAAAATAACTTAAATGTGACCCAATATAACCTGTACTACCTGTAATTAATATCATCTAATGAATTTATTTATAAATTAACATATTTAATGTAAAGAAATATAAATACATGAAAAAAAAAATATTTTATTGGTCACCATGTTTAAATTCTGTTGGAACAATAAAGTCGACAATCAATTCGGCAGCTAGTTTATCTAAATATAGTGCAGAATATGAGGTTTCTATCATTAATGCATGTGGAGAATGGGATAACTACTCAAATCTATTAAAAAAATATTCTATTAATATTATTAAATTAAATTCAAATTATTTTAGATTTTTACCTAAAAAAGGTTATTTAAGCAGCAGATTTTCATATCTTATAATTTATTTATTATCCTTTTTTTCATTACTTAAACTATTAAGAAAAGAACAGCCTAACATAATAATTTTACATTTAATTACATCATTGCCATTAACACTTTTAAGCTTGTTTACTTTTAAAACTAAATTCATTTTAAGAATATCAGGTTATCCGAAATTAAATTTTTTAAGGAAATTTTTTTGGGCAAAATTATCAAAAAAGTTAGTCTGCGTTACCTCTCCTACAATTGATTTAAAATTAGAACTTGAAATAAATAACATATTTCCTAATTGTAAAATCTTATATTTACCAGATGCAATAATAGAAGTGAATACAATCCCAAATTTATTAAATCAAGAAACCATAAACAAGAACTTTCCAAAGAATAAAAAAGTAATTATATCAGTGGGCAGACTAACAAAACAAAAAAATTTTTCATATCTAATAAAAGAGTTTTTTGAATTTTCTAAAGAATATAAAGAATATGTTCTTCTAATAGTAGGTGATGGTGAAGAGAAAAAAAATTTACAAAATATAATTAAAAAAAATAATTTAGAAAATAAAGTTTTTTTATTAGGTTATAAACACAATGTTTATGATTATATGAAGAAAGGAGATATTTTTGTTCTTAGTTCTCTGTGGGAAGAGGTTGGATTTGTAATGGTCGAGGCAGCAATTAATAATTTGTATATAATTGCAAGTGACTGTCCGAATGGTCCAAAGGAATTTCTGAACCATGGAAAAAATGGAATTTTATTTAAAAACAATACTAAAAATCAATTATGTAAAAGTTTATTGAAATATAACACCCTAACAAGAAAAAAGATTTTTTCTGATAAATTAGAATTAAAGAAAAATGCAAAAAAATATACTAAATTTAGACACTTTATAGAGCTTAATAAAATTTTAAAACTAGATATCTAATTTATTGATTTAACTAAGAGTAAGTATTCATTTAAATTTTTCATAGCATCAAATCTTTTTAATCCTTTAAATGAATTATTTAATAGTTTCTGACACACTTTTTTATTTTGATGATAATATATTATTTTTTTTGCAAGCTGTTTATAGTCTCCAACTTTAAATAATAATCCACCTTTACCATTTAATAAAATTTCTTTTGGACCTGTGGAGCAATTACTTGATATAACAAATTTTTTTAAGGTTAATGCCTCAAGCAATACATTGGGCAAGCCTTCATATTTTGAAGATAAAATAAATAACTCTGTTTGTTTTATTAAAGGATATGGATTGCTCACAAAATCATGTACCTTTACAAAATTGCCTAAACGATTTCTATTAATATAATTAATTAATTCTTTTTTTAATAAACCTCTTCCAATTATAACAGCTTCAATTTTTATGTGATCTTTAACTATATTTAGAGCTTTTAAAAAAGTAATCTGGTCTTTTTGCTCTGTGAATCTTCCAATATTTAATATTCTTAAATTTTTAGTGCTATTATAAATTTTAGCAGATTTTAATTTTGATTGTTGTTTTATTTCGTCAAAATTCAGTGGATTGTAAATGCATGTTGCCTTTACATTAAATTCTTTTTTTAACTCTTTCTTAAATTGAATACTATTCACCATCACTTTATCCGCAAGACTTAAAAAAAACTTAAAAATTAATCTTTTTACAGGATTCTGTGACCATCCAATAGGTGCTGAGTTAGATCTTGTGATTATTTTTATAAAAAAAAGCTTACAAATAATTATACAATAAATATTAGCCTGAAATGCAAAAACTGTTATTTTTCTATTCTTTAATATTTCTTTAACAAGCAAGAGAATTGATAAAAAATATTTAAATCTTCTGCTTAATTTATCCCATATAACGGAGGATAAGGTTATAAATTCAATATCACTATCAAATTTTTTTTTATATCTTTTTGATATTGTAATTATTGAAACATTGTCAATTTTTTTTATTAAAAAATTACTTACTAAAAAAAGGTTTTTTTCAACCCCACCACCCTCTATAGAAGGCATAAATATAATTAATTTTTTTTTCATTTTTATTTACTATAGATAAAGTTGTAATAAACTCATACATATGAGTTTAGTTAGTATTATCATACCGTATTACAAAAAAAAGAAATATATTGAACTCGCGATCCATTCAGTAATACAACAAACTTACAAAAATTTTGAATTAATTATTGTCTATGATGATGAAAATAAAGAAGATTTAAATCTCCTTAAAAAGATTATAAAAAAAGATAAAAGAATTAAACTTTATATTAATAAAAAAAATTTAGGTGCGGGGAGATCTCGAAACAAAGGAATTAAATTGAGCAAAGGTAGTTTAATAGCTTTTTTAGACTCTGATGATTTGTGGACGAGAAATAAGCTTAAAAGACAAATTCTTTTTATGAAAAAAAATTTAATAGATATCTCACATACCTCTTATCATATTATTAATTCTAACAATAAAATAATTGGAAGTCGAAGAGCAAAGGATATGAACCATAAGTTGCTACTAAATTCATGCGATATTGGTCTATCAACTGTAATAATGAAAAAAGAAATAATCACAAATAAAATAAAATTTGCTAATATCAACACTAAAGAGGACTATGTTCTTTGGCTTAAAATCACATTAAATAATAATACAATTTTTGCTCTTAAAAATCACCTAACAAAATGGAGAAAGTTAAATAACTCTCTTTCAGCATCAAAAATACAAAAATTTTATGATGGCTATCTAGTGTATAGAAAACATATGAATTTTAGCTTGTTAAAGTCCTTTATCTATTTGTTGTTACTTTCATTTAACTATGTTTTAAAAGAATTAAGAAACAAATGAATATAATCTTATTTATTTCAGTTATAATCTTTTCTTTAATATTAAATTATACACTTAGTAAAAAAAAAATATTATTAAATTTTAAAGGTGATAATCACCAAAAATTTATTTCCTCAAAAAACATACCACTTTCTGGTGGTTGGATTTTAATTTTTACATCATATTATTATCTCAATCTATTAAATTTTACTTACTTTTTTTTTATATTTTGTGTTGGCTTTTTATCCGACATAAAAAAAATTAATTCTCCAAAATTGAGATTTATTATTCAAACTTTAATTGTATTAGGTGTTGTATATTTTTCTTCTATTACAATTCCTGAGACCAAAATAATTTTTTTAGATCAATTACTTGCAAATAATACATTTAGAATATTTTTTTCAATATTTTGTATTTTAATTGTAATTAATGGTTGCAATTTTATAGATGGAGTAAATACATCGCTTATTGGGTATTGTTTAATTGTTTCTTTAAGTCTCTACTATCTTGACTTAAATGGCGTTGAAATAAGCAAGATTGTGGATTTTTACAATTTAATACCTGTTTTGATCGCGCTATTCATATTAAATTTTTTTAATAAACTTTATTTGGGTGATGGTGGATCATATTTTTTAGGCTTATTATTTGCCTTATGCTTGATAAATACCTATCAAATTAATAATAATATTTCTCCATATTTTATAGTTTGTTTGCTTTGGTATCCAGCTTTTGAGAATTTATTTTCAATCATGAGAAAAAAAAATTTATCAAGATCACCACTCAACCCAGATACCAACCACTTACATCAAATTATTTTTTTATATTTAAAAAAAAAATTTAATATTAAAAATATTTATTTGAACACAGCAACAGGCACGATAATCAATATTTATAATTTAATATGCATTGCAATTGCCACTCAGTTTTATAGCCACACAAAAACGCAAATATTAATAATAACATTTAATATAATTGTTTATATATATTTGTATAGAAAGTTGCTGCATAAAAAACTAAAAAATTTTAAAGCTTCATAAAGAACAACCTTATCATGTGTTTTAAAATTAAAAATCCATCTTTAAAAGCGTTAACTTTTTTCTTACCTGCAATTCTCATTCTTTCATAAGAATTTATACACCCCAATTCCATTTTCATTTTTTTTGCTTTTATTGGTAGCTCAACACAAAAAGAAAAGTCTTTTTGCTTTAGATCTAATATATTTGCCTGTTCGGTTTTGCCAATTACAAAAGTATATAAAATATCAGTAATATTGAGTCTAAAAAATATTTTGCCAATATAAGTAAATATGTAATTACCAACTAGAGTTATTATTGTATCGTCCTCACTACCTGAGCTAGCTTGGTATCTAGATGCAAATATAAAATCCAATTTTTTAGCTTGTAAAGCTTCATGCATTTTCTTTATTTCCAAAGGATTAAAAGAACCATCCGCATTAAAGATGCAAAAATATTTCGTTTTGCACTGCTTGATTCCATGAATTAAGGCATCACCGTATCCAAAATTTTCTTGATAAACTATATTAACTTCATATTCTTTAATTGCTTGAATTGTGTCTATGTCAGTGGCGTGTAAAACAATGTCTGTTTTGTAATTGTACTTTTTCAATTCACTTAAAACTATGGGTAGACTTTCAGCTTCATTTTTTGCCGGGATTATTAATGTAAGATTATCCATTCAGTATATAAATTATTTTAAAAGAATATAAATACAAGCTAATGTAGTGTTAATTGAAATAAAATGTCATATAAACAGTTTTTATGAATAATGCACTAATATTAATAATCTATTATTTCTCAATTCTTATTTCAATATTAGGATATGGCCTCTTTTTTTTAGGACTATTTAAAAAACAACTAAGTAGTAGTAATTTTGGCTACGTTGGATTATTTGGAATATACATATTATTGATATATTCATATTTAAGCAATTTTATTTTAGCCCACTCAGAAGTTCACAACACCTTATTACTTATACTTGGTATAATTTTATTTTTTTTTAAATTATCTAAGAATTTTTCAAAATATAAAAAAGAATTTTTTTTAACTATCTTGGTATTTGTTTTGATTTCGAGCTCAATATTTTTATACAAAAATCATGATGATTTTCCATACTATCATTTTCCATATACATATTATTTAACTCAGCAGAGTTTTTATATTGGTATTGGACAATTTAACCATGGTTTTAGAACTCCATCTTCAATATTTTATCTAAACTCATTATTTTATTTGCCACACGCAAAATTTTATTTGTTTCATTTTTCATCTATTTATATTTTAGGTTTTGCAAACATCATATTATTAAAAAATATTAATAGTTATTTTACTAATTTAAAATTAAAAAAAGAAAAAGTAGATATTACAAATTATCTAAGTTTATTCACAATAATTTTTATTAATATATTTTTTTACAGAATAGCAGAACATGGAACAGATAGATCGGCACAAATATTGATATTTTTATTAATGATTGAGCTACTAATTTTTATAAATTTAAAAAATATTAAAAGTATAAACTTATTCAATCTATACTTATTAGCAGCGCTTATAATTTCTTTAAAAGCATTTTATATATTATATGCACTTTTTTTTATACCCTTACTTTTTTTTATGAAGTCAAGAAGTCAAAACTATATTCAAGCAATCAGTTTTTTAATTTTTAATAGGTTTTTTTCTTTATTTTTATTATTATTATTTTTTGTATTATTTACTTATTTTATAAACACAGGATGTATTATATATCCCTTAACCATCACATGTTTTGATAACTTTAATTGGGGCATACCCATAAATGAAGTTATCAAAATGAATAATCATTATGAGCTCTGGTCAAAAGGAGGCAAAACACCAATTTCTAGAGTTTCAAATCCAGATGAATATATACAGGGTCTCTATTGGGTTAAAAATTGGATAGATATATATTTTTTCAACAAAGTATCTGATTTTATTTTAGGATTAATTACAACAATCATCGTTGTGGTATTTTTTTTTAAAAGACAATTTTTTAGAAAAGAAATAAAGAAAATTAACAATTATGTATATTTAATTTATTTAATAATAATGATTTTGGGTGTGGAATGGTTTTATAATCATCCAGCATTGAGATATGGAGGGTATTGCATTATTGCCTTATTACTATTTATACCGATCTGTCTAAAA
>Ga0209709_10001366_pt1 | contig 22575 bp, 17 predicted proteins | sample ArcticOcean_MG_C_2_FD_187435 | JGI IMG/M metagenome (GOLD analysis project Ga0209709, IMG submission 187435) | Marine microbial communities from western Arctic Ocean - ArcticOcean_MG_CB4_136 (SPAdes) (version 2) | ecosystem: Environmental > Aquatic > Marine > Oceanic | place: Arctic Ocean...
CGGCCTGACATATGGTAATTGCTCGATATCATCATCTGACACAGGAATATCAAATTTATCTCTAAAAGACTTGATATTATCTAGGGTCAATTTTTTGACTTGATGGGTTGTATTATCAGCTTCTCGTGAACCAGTCCCATAGCCCTTTGTAGTCAAAGCAAGAATAACGGTAGGTGCACCCTTAGAGTTCACTGCTTTGTGATAAGCCGCATAAACTTTATAGGGATCGTGGCCTCCTCGATTTAATTTGTAAATATCCTCGTCTGTTAGATCCTCTACCATCTCCAAAACAGCTGGATCTTGACCAAAAAATTTCTTTCTAGTGTATGCCCCACCCTTCGCTTTAAAATTTTGGAGCTCCCCGTCAACAACTGCATCCATTAATTCTTGCAATTTTCCCTGTTTATCTCTTGCAAAAATTGGATCCCATTGTCTTCCCCATACAACCTTAATAACATTCCAACCTGAACCCCTAAATTCTCTTTCAAGCTCTTGAATGATCTTATTATTTCCTCGAACAGGGCCATCGAGTCTCTGGAGATTGCAGTTAATGACAAAAATTAGATTCTCAAGCTTTTCTCGCCCCGCCAGCCCAATAGCTCCTTTAGATTCAGGCTCATCCATCTCCCCATCACCGCAAAACACCCAAACTTTTCGATTGTTTCGAGGGGCAAGACCCCTGGCAGAAAGATATCGCATGATATTTGCTTGATAAATTCCCATGATTGGACCTAAGCCCATAGAAACCGTAGGGAATTGCCAATACTCCGGCATGAGCCAGGGATGTGGGTAGGAAGAAATTCCAGGTTTATCCACCTCTCGTCTAAAATTATCTAAATCTTCCTCAGAAAAATACCCTTCCAAGAAACTTCTAGCATAAATACCAGGTGAGGAATGGCCTTGAAAATAGATCAAGTCCTCTTGACCATCTGTTGATCCTTGAAAAAAATAATTAAAACCAACATCATAAAGTGTTGCTGAGGAAGAGAATGTTGCTATATGTCCACCCAGGTCATCATCGGATTTATTAGCTCTTAAAACCATGACTAAAGCATTCCATCTAATAAGCGATCTAATTTTTCGCTCCATAAACAAATCCCCAGGCATCTTTGCCTCTTCGCTTACGGGAATGGAGTTTCGAAATGGAGTTGTAAGATTATAGTTGGGGATGGTTCCAAGCTCAGTAAGCTTTGATGCAAGCTTACCTAGGATAAAGGAAGCTCTATCATTGCCATCCTCAGAAATAATGTTTGCTAAAGCGTCAAGCCATTCTTGCAGCTCTGGGTCATTCATTGATTTCTGCATAATTTGATAAGGTTATATTGAAAAAATCTACTATATTTTACGAACTTTTGAATGTCGCTTTATCTAAAATATTGTTATTATAAATGTTCTTTTATATTTAACCTAAAGGTAAAAATCATGCGTTTTTCATACCATCCTTCAATGTGTAATCCTTCTTTCTATCTAGAGCTAGGCAAAGCAGCAGAAGCAGCTGGCTTTGATGCTATTACTTTTCCAGATAGCATTTGCTACCCAAAGGAGTGTGACTCCACCTACCCTTACAATGATGATGGAAGTAGAGATTTCTTAGATGGTGTGCCTTTTTTAGAGCCTTTTTCAATAATACCAGCCATTGCTGCGGTTACTGACAAGCTAGAGTTTTCTACATCGGTTTATAAGCTAGCGCCTAGACAAGCCGTTACAACCGCTAAATTTGTTACAACATTAGGGGTAATGACTAATAACAGGTTCCATTTTGGAGTGGGCGTAAGCCCATGGTACGAAGATTTTCTTGCAACAGGAGAGCGCTGGGAAAAGCGTGGCAAAAGAATGGATGAGCAAATAGATATTTTAAAAGGACTCATGAATGGTGAATATTTCTCTTACAAAGGAGAGTTTTATGATATTCCTGAATTAAAACTATGTCCTGCTCCGACCAAACCAGTCCCTATTCTCATTGGTGGCCACTCAAAGCCAGCGCTAAGGCGCGCTGCAAGGGTTGGAGATGGGTGGATTAGCGCTGGTCTTAGCCTTGAGGAGACAAAGAGCTTAATTGACCAAATTAATTCTTTTAGAGAAGATTTTGGAACTATGCATCACCCTAATTATCAGTTTCAAGTAATGGGCGAAGCTGCATATTCTCCTGATGGAGTAAAGCAATTAGAGGATTTAGGAGCAACTGATGTCATTGTTGCGTTTAGAAATACATATGAAGGTGGCGCTGATGAGAGAACTCTCGAAGGAATGATCGCAGAAATAAACTGGTATGCAGAAGAAGTAATCAACAAATCAAGATAACAAATGGTCGGGATGGCCGGATTTGAACCGACGACCATCTTCACCCCCCAGCGAGGTGCGCTACCAGGATGCTCTTCATCCCGAAAAATCAATTAGGCTTGCATGCAAACATCTCAACGTGTTGATAAACTTTCAAATATACAAGAAACTAATATCTTCTAATGATCAAAATAGATAACTCTAATACTGAAATTGTTTGATATAACTATCTATGTTTTTAGAATGCACGTATTATATATAAAATGGTTTGATGCTAATATTTTTAATTTAGTAGACTATTTAGATTTGATGGATATAATAATCATTTTAATCTTATAAACTAACAAACCAGTTAACATAAGATATATAGGAGTGTTAAAGATGGCAAAATTGAAGAATAATCTTAAGTTTCTAATGGTAATCCTTGCGGGTTTCTTTAATAGCACAGCTTTTGGGCAAGATAATGATAGCGGTGGTGCTGCTGGTTCAGAAGAAGAAGCCAAAGCTTCATCAAAAGGACAACTAAGTGCTGGGGCTATTGCTGCTGCAGTTGCTGCTGCGGTTGCTATTGCTGCCGCTGCTGATAGTGATGGAGGGGGCGGAACAGCTGCACCTGCACCAACACCTGCACCAACACCTGCACCAACACCTGCACCAACACCTGCACCAACACCTGCACCAACACCTGCACCTGCACCAACACCTGCACCAACACAAATTGTTGAAGTTGAAAATGTAGTAGACATGTCTACCGGGACATCTACCTCAACCTCTACAGGTACTGCAACCCAAACAGGAACTCAAACATCAACAGGAACGGCTACTGAGACCGCAACTGCAACTGGTACCGCAACTGCAACTGGCACCGCAACTGCAACTGGCACCGCAACTGAAACAGCAACGACAACAGCTACTGCTACAGCGACAGCAACGGCTACTGGAACTGCAACAGCAACATCCACCACAAATACAGGTGGAGGTGTCACTATTGGAGCATCCGACGAGCCAGGTTACGAAGGCGTCTATCGTGTTGTTGAGGTAACTAATGTAGTTGAGGTAGTCAATGTAGTTGAGGTAGTCAATGAAGTTGAAGTAGTCAATGAAGTTGAAGTAGTCAATGAAGTTGAAGTAGTAAACGTAACAGAGCAAGAAATTATTCAAGAGATTTCAGAAATTGTAGAAGAAACTATTGTGGTTGAGGTTGAAGAGGTTCAGCTTGGTACTACCGCAACAGGAACTGTTACAGGAACTGCAACATCTCAGTAAATGTTATTTAAAAAAAAGGAGTCCTAGTGACTCCTTTTTTTTGTCTTAAATAAGACTAAGATTTTTTGTATTTTTTAACAAACTCAATCGTTATAGGGCTAGAAAATGGATGTATGTATTGAATTGTTTTCTCTATCTCTTGGTTCGAATTATAAAAATATTTATTTTTTCGAGTCCAATTAATACTTTCTATGTAAATCTTTTCTTCGACTAATTCCACTGTTAGCCGATCTCTTCCGACCACCGGGCTACTGATTCTTTTTTTTCCCTTTCTACTAAGCCTTATATTAGTTAACTGTTCTAGCAACTTGGGTTCATAGAAATTTACGATGTATGAGAGATTTTTTTCTAAAGAGTCAAGTGGAAAAAAATCATCATATCCAAGGATCTCTATGTCATTTGGAAGACCGCTAGTTTTAATGATTTTACCATTTCGTGTGAATATTTTTATGCCATCAGCAGAGATCCACTCTAAAGTATTTTGATCCTCTCTAACCAAAGTTAATAAAGAAGATCTTGAGGCTCCAAAACGTACCCTGATAAATGCATACTTAAAATTATCCATATAAGCTTCATCAAGAAGCTGATTATCTAGGCTTAGGTAGCTTTCTTTAAAAGCATTAAAGCCATAATCATACAAAGGAAAGCTTGAACAAGAGGAAAGTACTGCGACAACCGCTAATGCCTTGAATTTAGTCATATAAATCATCCCAATCTCTTTCAATGGAGTGATAGTTTGATTGATCTGTCACTCCATACAATGAAAAGCCTTTAATCAAATAGGCAGCACCGTCTCTTGTGAGGGGTTTAAGACCAAAAAATGTTCTACCTTTTGAATGAGTGGTTAAGAAAATCTCTAATGGAAATGAGAAATAAAAACCTTTATCAAAACTGCCCTCGCCAAACTCTGCCGCACTGATATCAGTTAAGCTAAAGAAGGCGCCCATATACAAGCCACTTTTATATCGCCTTGAAAAATCTAATGTAATTCCCGAATCTCCTGCTAAAAATTTTCCGCCTCTAAGCGTTGTAAGGACGCCTGATGGGGTGTGAAGATAATAAGTATTGATATGAGCTGTGACAATGTCATAGTCCAGAAATTTAAACTGTTGATCAAAATCCCGACGTTTTACATGATAAACCTCTGCACCAAATGCATAATCTTTATCGAAAGGTCTATACAGAACCTCCCCCCCTATTCCACCAAACATTTCTTCAAATAGCCCAGCAGAGAGTTTTGTATAAATATTAGTTAAAGGTTTCTTGATATAGTCTAGTTGCATCCTTCCAATGGTAAAGCCTCGGCCCCCTTTCAAGTAATCAACAATATCAGTTCTAACGTGAGGTAAAACAGAGTCTGAAGGAAGTTTAAGGTCATCAAAGTTATCAACAAGACTATAACCAACTGATGTGGTTAATGAAAGAGCCCTATTAAACATTAGCATTGAATTGCCTCTGATATATGCCTCTCCAAAATAAAAGCCATCTGGGCCACCAACATGACTTCTCAGAGCTGGAGTAAACGCATAAGTATGTTCTGGGAATTTAGCACGAGGGACAAAGTCTAGATCATCAAATCTAATATCCTCTTGATAAACTTCTGATGTATAACGCACGCTTTCAAAGTCCTTATCCTGCATGCTTGAGACAAATTGATTTCTAGGAATTTCAATTGTGTGCATTATAGTATCGGCATTCATAGATGAAAGCTTAAAAGTTTTAATGCGCTCTGGACTTAAGTCATTCAAAATGCTGGTTACTCTTCCAGCACCTCGAACGTAACTCTGGTGGTTTCGTTGTGCATATGCAACATGCATTTTTTCACCTTCATCTTCTGCAGATTGCAGATAAATACCATTTTCAGCTAGATACTTAAGGGTGGTCAGATAATATGCTCTTTGATCATCAGAGTTAATTTTTTTAATTATTGACTTATTGGGAATTTTTTTTAATGGGTCATTTTTGATTTTTAATGGATCTTTTCTTCCGTAGGAGCCTGAATAGGTAAAACCAACTTGTATAGTATTGCCTCTAATTCTTCCTAGATGGAATTTCACATTTCTGCTTGGACTAAAAACAAAACTAAAATTAAAAGGTGACTCCTGTACAACAAGTCTCTCTCCTTCTGCGCCTGTAGGATTGGTAAGACTAAGTCCTTTGAAATTAGTCGTATCGTATTCTAATTTTACTCTTAGATTTGGGATGGTTTTAAAAAAGTATTCTGCTCCCCCAAATATAGATATTGTTTTACCACTAACCCATGCATCTGGACTTATTCCTCCTCCAAAAGATTGCTCACCAGAATTTCCTCTAATTTTAAAATTATCAGCTATTTTGGCTAAAGGATTCGAAAGGGAGTTTCTTGGACTTGCTAATGTGCCCCAGCCTGCGCCAACAGTTACATCAAAATTTCCAATATATTTTGAAGCTACAAAATATTCTGCGGCAAATCTATTAGTGCCTCCAAGGTCTCTAATACCAAAGGCAATTTGAGGTAAATTTCTAGTCTCTTTATAAAGAACAAATTTAACATCGAATGCTTTATCTTTCAGTGATTGCCCTCCACTAAAATTTCTGTATGGGCTGTAAGGCCTGTCATTAATATCAGTATATTTATACAGCGCTTCAAACCAATCAAAAGGATAACCAATGATGCTCCCACGAAAATATGGTTGGGCGCGCGTCCAATGAAACGCTAGTGATCCTGCAGGCATAGTTCTTGCACTCGGCATATTAATTAACCCTATGGTGCCGTATTCAGAATGAGATGGGGATCTAAGATAGTCTCGATATTCCTGAATATCAGATAAGACTGATATAGATAGGAAGCTTGACAGCAACAAGGATGCAAAGCCAAGGATTTTCATTTACTAAAATTAATCGTTAGAAATTGAATTTAATGAAGCTAGTGAAATTGCGATACTGCTGACAATAGGTGCAAGAGTAGAAGCAAGTTTCATATTATTGAGTTTCTTGAAGTCTCTAGTAGCGTAAATTACAGAGCCAGGTAAGATCATGTCATTACCCGGAAATATTCCAAATTTTACTAACTTAGTTTCGCCATTGGGGTAGACCAAAATTACAGCTGATTTATCCACACTGGAAGTAAAGCCCCCGGACTTCTTAATAAAATCTTTAACACTTGATGATGAGTTATAGGTTTGAGGTCCCGGACGCAAGACCTCTCCAAAGACATAGACTATATTAGATCTCTTTGGAATATGAATTGTATCTTGAGCTTCTAAAATTAGATCAGAACTAACGTCGGTACGAAGAAGCGTTTCATTAAACTCAGTAATCACCCTACCACTTGGTTCAATGGACATGAATTCATTTAGAACAAAACTCACAGATTGAAATGGTATATCTTCACCTTGAACAAGTTGAGAAGAAAGGGCTTTAATAGTATCGTTATAAAGATTTTGATTGAATGCTCTCTCTAATTGTTGCGCAGATTTTCTAATTAAAACCCCACCAAGAGGATATGCGCTATCCTTGTAACCGCCAGCTAGCTCAATTAAAGAGCTCAACCTGTCTTGCGCGGAGATAAAGTATGTCCCAGGTTTATTCACCTCTCCAGAAATTGTTACCCGTCCCCCAATAATAATATCTTGAGATGCAATTGAAAGATTCATGCCTGGGGATAATGTTTTATTAGTAAGAGATTCAAAGGTATGGAAGGTGGTAGTCAAGTTATTCGTTAAAGAGACCTTAAAATCAGATTTCAATTCTCTCTGAAGCATTACTGTGTCCAGTATGGACCTAGCAGGTGTGCTCTTAGCAATAGGATAAATACCTGACTTTGTATTTTTACCCTCAACTAAAATTGAGTTTCTCATCAAGGTGATCAACAGCTCTGGATCATCATCAAATATACTAATACATTTTTCAGGTTCGCTATTACTTTTAAGAAACAGATCTAACTTGACCGGCTCAACCTCATTTGCCATCAAAGCTGGATCTATAGTGCTGTGGTTTAAGTCCGTCCTCTTAAAGATAGAGGCAACCAAAGAAAATCTTGATGAGTCCCTAATATTATCAATATAATCATAGTAACTACATTCTCTATTAACGGACGATGTGTTATCTAACATAAATGCTCTAAATATTTTTGAGTTCAGGAAGTTCCAAGCCTCGTAATCTATAGCGATTAACTCGTCTCCTTGAGCAAGCTTGGGAAATTTGGATGATTTGTGTAGACTATAAAAGAATTTATTATTACTCTCTGAGAAAGACTTATGCACTACTGATAAAGTGTATGCGCTTGGTGAAAAGAAATTATCACTTTGCAAGAAAATATTAGCAGAATCAACCGAGTAAACTCCTTGCTTTGAACTTGCGCCAATAATGCTTATAGAATTTGTGTAAGCCTTGGAGGCATAGGGGGCATATATTTCATCACCTCCCTTCACTTGAGTGTTAACAAAATCTTTATTAGAAATCTGTGTAGCATTTAGATTATTGCCATCCAAAGATAAATGAGTAATAGAGCTCAATATCTGTCCGTCAATAGAGTTACCAGCATAATTTAAGAGATCATCAATATTTTCATTCTTTAACTCAAATAAAGCTGGTTTCTTCAAGCCTCCATAGACTGCAACCACTTCTCTTGAAGGCTGCACCAAAAGAACATCGCCAGCTTTTAATGAAATATTCATGGATGAATTACCTTGAATCAGAAGATCATATAGGTCAAAGGTTCCAATCTCTTGACCATTTCTTTTGATAACTATATTCCTATATGAGCCACCATCCGCTATTCCGCCCGCAACTTTTAGAGCGCTGAGAACTGATGAGTTACCAGATACGGTATAAATTCCAGGAACCTTAGCAAAGCCAACTACTACAATCTGAATATCTCTAATGGTTTCTAATGAGATACTAGCTGAAGACCCTGTAGCCTTAGATTTCACAAATTCCGAAATTTTAATTTGGGCCTGGTTAAGTGATAATCCAGCAATCTGAACTTTTCCAAACGATGGTATGGAAATAGATCCATCTGATTTGATGGCTAACGTCTCACCATTCTCTTCTGGGCCATAAATTTCTATCAGCATCATGTCGCCAAAATCTAAAATATAATCTGATGACAGTGATGGTTCAGAAATTGGCATGAATGAGGTAGGGAACCCTGTAAAAAAATCAGAACCAAATAATGTTAGAGACTCACGTGTTAAAAATTGTGGTTGAATATTTTCTTTATAATCAAGCAATTCCTGTTCGATGTATTCTTCAGCGCTGTTGGAATTCAGCATTGTAGAAAATACACCAAAATCTACGTCTTTAAGCTTAGATTGATCTTGTTCCATCTGATCTAATAGCTGCTTTTGAGTATCGTCTGGCAATGAATTTAAAAAATCTTCGTTAAGTGATAAGGATTCTTGGCTTTGAGCAAGCATCAAGGTAGAGGCAACTAAAAAAAATCCAGTTAGGGTAATTTTTAGAAAGTTGTTAGGTTTTCTTTTAATCATAATGGCAATACTCTTAAGTGTTTGAGGGTTGTGGGTTGTCTTTTTCTTTGTTTGTAAGAAAAAGATACATTAAAAATAGAGAATTGCAAAAGAGGCCGAGCAATGCTGATAGAATAACTAGAATAGAGCGCCTAGGCATGCTTTTTTCTATTGGATAGACCGGGGGATCTAGAACCATAAACGCATATTCATCAGATGAGTTTGCAAGAATTTTCTTAGTGAACTCTCTGTCAAGAATAGATGCCAGGATATTATTTATTTCTATTGAACCGTAGTCTCCAAGAATTGAGTTTATATAAGAAATTTGATCATCAGATGCCTTGACATCTATCGCAGCTATATCTCGATTTAGCTTTTTTAACATTTCACTTGCAATATAAAAACTTAAAGTTGGGGAATAATGAGTGACTTCTATAACTGCAAGAGAAGCGTCCTCCCGAGAAGAAACAAATTTAACTATTGACTTTAATTTTTTTGTCGCTTTTTTCAGCTCACGTAATCCCTTTCTTGGGTCTTCGCTAGAAAGTAAATTTTTTATTTCTAGGGAGGAGCTATTCTTATGTAAAATATTTTTATTAGTTTTGTGATCAAATTTTCTAAACATCAACATTTCATCGATCAGGTCATGCTGAATTAAAAAGCTAGAAAGAAATTTAAAAGAATAAAAATAATTTGTTGCAAATTTTAGTTCAGGGGAAAGCCGTTGATCTTCAATGCCTGAAAATGCAGCCAATATACCAACGCCAGAACCAGGGTCTTGAGTGCTTTCTCTTTTTGGCGAGATGGTAGCTGAAGTGGAATATTGATTATCTAAAACCAATGAAATGAGTATTCCAGCCAAAATAGGCACAAAAGTAATCAGCAGGATCTGTCTAAGATTATCTCTAAATAGAGCTATTATAAGGGCGATATTCATGCTTAATTATAACCTATAATCTAAGGGTTACATTATTATCTTTAGCCCATGACTTCAGCATTAAAACACTCCAGAGGTGATGATGCCAGTTATGAGTTCCATCCAGATGTTCTTTCCATTTATGCTGAATAACAGAGTGATTTAAAATATTTTCCTGGGAATCTTGATAAAAAATTAATGACTCTGCCCAAGATCTTAGCGGCCCTCTTAACCAATGCTCAATCGGAACACCAAATCCACTTTTAGGTAACTCTAATATAGATTTAGGAATACGTTTCTGTAAAAAATTCCTTACCAAAAGCTTGCCTTGATTTCTATTTACCAGCTGATCAGGAGGGAGAGAGAATGCAAATTCTATTAGCCGGTCATCAAGAAAGGGAACCCTTGTTTCCAGAGAATTCGCCATTGCTGCTCGATCTACTTTCACAAGAATATCATTTGGTAAAAAATTTTTAAAATCGTGAAATCTCATTCCTTCAAAAGAATCAATCGATACGTCGTTTAGTTTTGAGTAAATTGCTTGAGTGTCAATCATAGCATCGTCAACCAAAGGCCAATTACTCACATTCCATTGCTGAAGAAGCGCATAGTACATTTTAGCAATAGTAGATTGCATCAACGCTAGTGAAATTTTTTCTAATTTTTCTGATGAAAATTTTAAATTCAGAAATTTAGTGGCCATTAATTCTAGGAAATAAAAGGCAATGCCATTTTGGGAGGCATGAAGCATAAGCTTCCCTATAAAAGATCTTAGGGGTACTGGAAATTTTATAATTATTGACTGAAAACGATTAAATAAAATATATCTGTTGTAACCGCCAAATAGCTCATCTCCGCCATCTCCAGAAAGTGCGACGGTAACATTTTTTCTAGTTTGCTCGCATAAAAAAAATGTCGGAATCTGGCTAGAATCAGCAAAAGGCTCGCAATAAATTTTATTCATCTTTGGGATTATCTCCATGGCATCTTTTGCAGAAAATTCAAATTCATGATGTTCAGTCTTTAAATGATTGGCTACAGCTCTTGCCGCTTGTCTTTCATCATAATCCTGCTCAGCAAAACCAATTGCATGTGTTTGAACTCTTTGGGAAGAAATTTCTTGCATTGCAGCAACAACGGCAGATGAATCAATTCCTCCGGATAGAAAGGCGCCCAGCGGAACATCTGAAACCATCTGCCCTGATACACTTTCTAAGAATAAATGCTCAAATTTTGTAGCAGCTTGAGAGAATGAAATTCCTTCATCTATTGCAGTGTTTTTGCTCAGCTTCCAATAATAATCTGAAGAGGGATTACTATTATAATTTTTAAAAACCTTTAATTCACCTGGCATTACTTTAAAAATATTCTGAAAAATTGAATACGGTGCAGGGACATTGCCTTGAGCAAAAAACATATTTACCCCCTCTCGAGACAGACGAAGATTGCTGTCTAGCGATTGAAAAAATTTAAGCTCAGATGCAAAATATAAAATGGAGTTTACGTAACCGTAATACAGTGGTTTTTCGCCCGCTCGATCTCTGAGTAGGTATAGCTTCTTATCCTGCCTGTCCCACAAACCAGCGGCAAACATACCTTTAAGCTTTTTGATGCCATCAGCCACTCCAAAATACTCAAAAATACAAAGTAAAATTTCTGTATCACTGCTACCTTCAAAGATAATTGATGGATCAAGACTTAAAAGTTCTTTTTTAAGATGTTTGTAATTATAAATTTCTCCATTGAAGCTAATCATGTATCTTCCAGAATGTGATTTCATAGGCTGATGCCCAGATTGCTCTAAATCTATAATCGCTAGCCTGGTATGTCCAAGACTAATTTGACCGCCGTCAGAGCTCCAGATGCCTTGACTGTCTGGGCCTCTATGCTCAAGAGTCTTAAGAGCTTTGATAAAAGCACTTTGATCTAACTCATTTGGAGACCATGCACCTCCTATTCCGCACATTTTTTAGCTCTCCTATTTTCCAGTTCTATCAAAAAACAATATCCCCAGATAAACCAAAAAATAGGATGACGACCTATAAAATGAAATGCAGAGAATACCATCATTGCCATTAAGGCTCCGAGAAGTAAAAATTTATTATTCAAGGCTAGGGTTCGAGCAGCAAATAAAAACGGTAAATATACTATCATCAACCAGGGCAAGGCTCCCATGGTCAGAAAATCAATCATAGTATTGTGCGCCTCGAATCTCATAAATGGTATTTGCGTTCCCGAAAAAGCTCCGGCACCGTTACCAAAAATAGGTGAGCTCAGAAAAGCACTTATTCCATTTAAAGCCAACGTAGTTCGCCCCCCACCCTGATCCGCTGCATTCCAAAGACCTCGAATAGGCTCAAGATATGAATTATCAGGAAAAGCTAGAGGCCATGCAATTAATAATAAAATTAACCACGTCGAGCCTAATAATAAAAATAATTTTCCCTTTAATAAGACTTTCAATAAAAGGAAGCTTAGTATTATTAAAATTGATAGGAAATATGAATCTGACAGTGCTAAAGATCCATATATTAATGCTGCAACCAAACCAATCAGCAAAACGCGAAGATCTTCAATACTTTTTGCAAAGAAGAATACTGTTCCAAGAGCGTATAGAGCTATTTGATTGGGGTTTTCAGAGAGAAACAGCAATCTTTGCAGATTATTAAAGTCAAACTGCACCATTACAATAATCACGGTTATGAGGAGAGTGACAAAAATACCATACGCAATATATTTTTGCTCATCACGAGAAGTATTTGCAGCAGTAAAACCTATCAAAGAGCCGTAAATTAAAGCAAATAATGTTCTTGAACTGGATCCTAGAAACTCTGTAGAAACATTATAGAAGGTGATTGGTGCCATGAAAAAGATTAAATATGCTAATGCCAATAAGGGCAGATAATTAAATGCAAATTTGTCCAGCAGTTTAAATAGAATTAATAAAAATAAAGATGACAAAAACAGAATTTCAAGAGGTCCAGTTCCACTAATCCTTAATGAGGTAAAGGAGCTTGCAAATAATAAACTACCAATACCAAAAGGTAGAATAACTTTTTTGAAATAATTAAATAAGTTAGATGTTTGCGTTTGCATCTCTTCTAAGTCCTCATATCAAAAATATTGTTACTGCCAGATTTTCTCGCTAAACATATAATTTGCAATAGTAGATTCAAGATCCTGGATGCGATCTCGATAAGCAGAAAAGTTTTTATCTCAAACTCAACGTAATTAGCACCTATCATTGCTGTCATTGCCAAATAAAGACTAATTTTTATACCTATCATCCATCGATCAATGAATAATTGCTCTCTCTCTAACCCAAGAGAAAGCATGGTTACATTGGTAAATACTACATAAAAATACATAATAAATATCAGCACAATAAAAATACTAAAATCAGATAATTGAGTCCAATTAGGACCCAAGAATGTAATAAGAAAAGAGACAAGGGTGATCAAAAAATTTAACAGAAAGAATGCGACAAACATTGATCCAACTAAACAAGCAAAATAAATTTGCTGAACAGAAGTTGCTTTAATGTTGCAGGCAATGTAATACCACGGCCTAGAAATGATCTTGCTAGAAAATGTACCAATAGTAATTCCTAGCTCCTTGAGCTTAGAATATAAGCCAAGAGTGTTGGAAGATATTAATAGAGATGCAGTAATCTCATCAATTCTAGCCCCAATTGCAAAAAGAAAAGTTGACTGAATAACACTTGACGCAAAGTTATTTAAATCTTTAAGCTGTGATTCTTGTTTTGGCAAATTAATATGGCTGAGTAATAGATTTAAGCAAAAGCCGTAGCTAGATATTATAACTAAATTTATCAAGGCTAAAGAATAAAAACCAGGCATTGAGATCTTTGGAATGAAGAAAATAAAAAGGCTATATGTCATAACTGTGGTAATAAAGCTATAAAGTTCTGTTCTAAGATAGTAGCCTTCTGCTATTAACTTTGCTTCAGCAAAATAATTTGTTAGCTTTGCAAGCGCAGTCAACATAAAGATAAAGATAACTGCATTGGGGAGTGAGCTAGTAAAAAATTGTGTAGTCAAGATTGATAGTATTAGCCCAGCAGGTGGAATTACCATAATTGCTAGTTTCAGTTTTTGCTTAAAAATCAGGCGAATATCATTTTTAGAGGCATTAAATTTAATAATACCAGAGTGAAAGCCTCCCTCAAAAAGTAGATCAAGAAATCCAAAGAAAATGATTGGAACTAAAATGATTCCATAGTCTGATGGCAGCAGAAGGCTTGCAAGTTTTAGATTTAAGAAAAATTTAATGAACGAAAAAACTGTTACCCAAAATACTGCATTTAAAAAAAAAATTTTCAATGAATTGAAAGGTGCTTGTGGATGGCAATATTTATAAGTTTAACTAGCGCAGAAACTGTTTGGAGATCTTGTCGAGTTGGATTGTAACCGCCACCGGGAAGAGACACCGTATTCCTGAGAATATTATAAAAAAATTGATTTTTATCATCTTGGTTATAACCCTGAAAATTTAATAATAAAAGCATAGGGGCTCTCATTTTTGAAATATCTGTGCTCTTAATTACATCGTTAATTTGATTGAAATGAATTTGGCCCAAGGTCATTACTCCAGCATCAAGATAGATTTACCATTCAGCATAATTTACTCATTAATATATTGTTTATACCAACTTATAAAATTTTTAATTCCAGTTTCAATGTCAATAGAAGGCTCATATCCTAACTTTGATATTTTAGAAATGTCAGAAACAGTTTCCTTCACATCTCCTTGCTGCATTGGCTCAAAATTAATTATAGCTTTTTCACCCAAAACGTCTTCGATTATTTGAATGTATTTCATAAGATTGACAGGGGTAGAGTTACCAATATTATAAATCTGAAACGGGGCCTTGCTACTAGACGGATCAGGGCGCAATGGATCCCACTGAGGGTTGGGTTGCGCTGGGTGTGAGGAGACCGTTAATATGCCAGAAACAATATCATCTATATAGGTAAAGTCTCGCATGTGATTGCCATGATTAAAAACCCTAATTGGCTCGCGATTTAATATATTGTGAGTAAATTTAAAGAGAGCCATGTCTGGGCGCCCCCAGGGACCATATACAGTAAAAAATCTTACACCGGAAGTGGGCATGTCAAAGACGGAGCTATAAGAATGAGCCATTAATTCATTGGAACGTTTGGTTGCAGCATAAAACTGTATCGGATGATCTGCATGGTTGATCTCAGAGAATGGCAATAATTCATTAGCTCCATATACACTGCTCGTACTAGCATAAACAAAATGATCAACTGAAAATCTTCGGGCAGAGTCTAGGATATTAAAGAAGCCAATTAAATTATTCTCTAAATAATCGCGAGGAGAAGAAATACTATTTCTAACACCAGCTTGCGCTGCAAGATGAATAACATGTTGAGGGGAATGCGTTAAAAAAATCTGCTCAACATCACCTTCATTGCAAATATCATTCTTGCAAAAGGTAAAGCCTGGAAATTTTTTTAATACACTTAGTCTTGCAAATTTAAGCTTGGTATCATAATAGTCGTTGATATTATCAATGCCCACAACCTCATAGCCACTTTCAAGCAGTCTTTTGCTAACATGAAATCCTATGAAGCCTGCGCATCCTGTGACTAAATAAACCATCACCAGCTTTCGCTTTCTGTATTGGCAAAGGTTGACTTAAAATCAAAAAATATTCCATCTTTTTTGAGTAGATTTTTGAGAGTAGATTTACCCTGTTTTTTAAAAAAGGCATGGTTTACAGCAATAAATAAACCATCAAATTTTTGCTTGCTACTATCGAAGGTTTTAAGGAAATGAAAATCTCCAGAAAAATTTGGCTTTGTTGGTAAATATGGATCAAATAGATAAGGGGTTATATGCTTTGAATTAAAGTAAGTGATTAAATCTGCAACCTTTGAATTACGAATATCTGGACAATTTTCTTTAAAGGTTGCTCCTAAAATTACTATCTTGAGCTTGTGACTTTTAGCAGAAAATTTTGAGAGGAAGTGCTGGCCTACAATAGATGGCATTCTATCGTTTAGGTTTCTGCCTGCCAGAATTACCTCTGGATTAATACCGAGGGATTTAGCTTTATATGTAAGGTAGTATGGATCCACCCCAATACAATGCCCGCCAACAAAACCAGGGGAAAACTGATGGAAATTCCATTTTGTTGCGGCCGCACTCATTACTTTTTTAGAGGGTATATTCATTTTTTTTAAAATTACTGAGAATTCATTTATTAATGCTATATTGAGATCTCTTTGGGTATTCTCGATAATCTTTGCAGCTTCAGCAATCTCTAAAGAGTCCGCCTTGTGAATCTCAGCATCGATAATGGAGTTATAAAGATCATAGATTTTTTTTAATGAGGTCTTATTAGAGCCGCTTACCACTTTTGGTATTTTGGTAATGCTGTGTATCGAGTCGCCGGGGTTAATTCTTTCTGGGCTATAGCCACAAAAAAAGTGTTTATTAAATTTTAATCCTGAGTATTTTTCTAATAATGGGACGCATATCTCACGAGTGCAACCTGGATAGACGGTTGATTCAAAGACAACTATTTGCCCGGCTTCTAGATTGCTCCCTACAATCTTGCATGCACTCTCAAGAGCCGATAAGTCTGGGAGATTCTTTGAATCTATTGGGGTTGGCACAGTAACGAAATAAAATGATGACCCTTTTAAATTTAGTTTGTCAGAAGAAAATGATAGGTTCTTGGATTTCTTGAGGATAGAGGCGCTAACCTCAAGTGTCTGGTCTAGACCTGCGCCTAGATCTTTTATTCTTGAGCTATTGATATCAAAACCAGTAACATTAAACTTCTTAGAAAGGGCTAGAGCAAGAGGCAAGCCGACATAGCCCAGACCAACAACAGAAACTTTAGTTAAATCTTTTGGCATCTTTGGGCTCTAGAAGAAAGTGTGCGCTGTGATTCGCAGCCATGGTCTTGAGGAAACAAGTTATGGTTGATATAAGAATCCATAATTTCATTGCTTTCATTTATTAAAAGGCTTGGGTCTATAGTAGTTCTAATCATAATCTATTGATGAGTAATTATCATATTGCTTCTTTTAAGCAGTATGAAGATTAATGGAGGCTGAAGCCGGAATCGAACCGGCGTAAACGGCTTTGCAGGCCGCTGCATAACCACTCTGCCATCCAGCCACGACGATCATCTTAACATACCAAATAGCCTGGATGTTCTCAATTTTCTAGGCAAAAAAGACCAAGCTATTCTCGCAAATGCAAAAATTAAAACAGGAAAAAAATAGATAGGCCTTCTGCTCAAAACTACATTTAACTGCAGAGCAACCCCCCTAACCGTATAAAGAAAATGCTGCTTACTCTCAAAAGATTGGTTTGAATGGATTCTTTTGAAAGCTGCTAGATGGTTAAATGAAATAAAGCGTGCATCCTCTAATGCAAGTCTCAACCATAGATCCCAGTCAAACTGAGATTTTATAGAGGTTGAATAGCCTCCAATTTTTTGTACAACACTATTTCTAAAGATTGAGCCTGAATGACAGATGGGATTAAAAAATAGTATTTTTGTAGGATTAATAATTTTTTTAGAAGTAGTGCGTGGATTTTTATAAGATTGAAAAGTATGCAGGTCTGTTGCAATAGTTCCAAGATACACATCTGCATCTTGATGTCTTGAAACATTATCTAAAAAAAACTCAATCCAATAGGGATTTATACAATCATCTGAGTCTAAAATAGAAATATAGTCTCCACTAGCATTCTCCAAGCCTAAGTTTAATGCGTGACCACGCCCAATATGTTTTTTGCCAACAATTTTAATATTTTGTAATTTAGCATTATTAATTATTTGTAAAGTGTCATCAGTAGAGCCATCATTTACTAAGATATGCTCAATTTGATAATTTGAAGAGATTTTTTGAACTGAGATTAAGCAATCAGAGATATGCTCTGATGAATTAAAGAATGTTGTAATAATTGAAAATTTCATTTCTGCTTCAAATAGGTTTCTTTGGATAATAGAGAAAAATAATAGAGGGAATAGATAAATAACTTTTCATGTCACAGAGCACTGGATTTCTTATATATAAAGCTTGGGCTTAACATGCTGTCTAGAAAATAGTCATTTTGTTTAAGGTAATTGCTAATTAAGCTTAAGCCTTTATTTTCATCATGAGAATACTCATGATCTTCAATGCAAATATACTGGGGTTTATATAAAGCAAGATCTAATGAGCTTAAAACTTCATAGTCCATTCCCTCGATATCAAGGAACAACACATCTATGTCGTGAAGATTATTTGCAGATAGAACTTCATTGATATTCTTAGTATCTTTATAAGTTAATGTGAAGCCCTCCGAGTCAAACTGATCAGCGTGATCCTTAACTCCAGTGGAAACAAATCCAGCATAATGCTCATAAAAAGGCATATCCTTTTTATTGTTTGCAGAAATCAGAGTGTTAATAAAAATATCTTTGGGCCTTGCTGTATTCCAAAGTTTTTTATAACGAGAATTTCCATCAATTACCAATCCAGTCCAACCTTTTAAATATAATCTAAAGCTATTACTTGCTAAGACGGGATGATTGCAACCAATCTCAACATAAGTACCTTGTTTTGTTTCAAGATTTTTAAAATACTGATCCTCTCCAAATTGACTAAAAGAAATTTGATAAGGAAGGAATTTCTCTAAACTGAATCGAATGGGCATGAATATTCTTGCAAAGACTCTCGAGGCATAAAAAATAAAATATAGTCTTAAAAGTAAGCTTTTGAATCTTTGGATCATTTTCCAATGCCAATATAGCTAAACCCATTTTCAATGAGTAAGTTCTTATCCATAATATTTCTACCATCGAAAATAACCTTCTCTTTTAATACGGAGAGATCCTCCATAGGGGGAGACCAAAACTCTTTCCACTCAGTACACAAGATCAGACCATTAGAATTTCTTAGAGCGGACTTCGCAGATTTATGAAATTGAATATTCGCAATACTCGCAAGCTCTTGCTTGGCATTATTTGTGGCAATTGGGTCATACAACATGAGAGTTTTGACTTTAGGAGATAGCTTTTTTATTAAATCTATTGCCTTAGATTCTCTAATATCATCTGTATTGGGTTTAAAAGATAGTCCCCAAACAGCAAGCTGCTTATTTTTTAAGTTTTTACCATAATAAGTTTGAATTTTCTGCACAAAGTAGTCTGTTTGTTTTTTATTAGTATTGAGAGTTGCGTATGTCAACTCGGACTCTATATTAAATTTTTTAAAGGTGTGTGCTAATCCGCTAACATCTTTGGGAAAACATGAGCCACCAAAACCAAGGCCAGCATATAAAAAATTAGGATTAATTCTTTCATCTGCCCCAATGCCCTTTCTTATTTCCTCAATGTCAGCTCCAACTGCATCACTCAGTCTTGCAATTTCATTAATAAAGCTAATTTTTGTTGCTAAAAATGCGTTTGAGGCATATTTGATAATTTCTGCTGATTCTGGAGTGACGATCTGAACTCTATTAGACTTCCAGCATATTGGTCTATAGAGCGTCTCTGCAACTTTAATTGATTCCGCAAAATTTGATCCGATAACTATTCTGTCGGGTTTTAAGAAATCATTTATTGCATCCCCCTCCTTAAGAAATTCTGGATTAGAGGAGATCAATATCTTACTTTCTAGGCCATGATTGTATATTTTTTTTTGTAATTTTTTGATGGTGCCAGGTGCAATTGTAGACTTGATAAAAAGATGGAGCAGCTTATCTGCATGTTCTTTTTTGTATTGCTCAATAATTGAATCAATACAAGACATCAGGTACTTAAGATTGGGATTACCATTTTGATATTGCGGGGTCCCGACACAAATAAATATTACATCAGAGAAGGAGATTACTTCTTTGTAAGTGCTATCAAATTTTAGGTTGTTTGAGGCAATAGTCTTTGATACCAAGCTAGCCAAGCCTGGCTCGTAAAAAGGAATTTTTGAATTTTTAAGCAATTGAATTTTCTGCTTATCAACATCCAAGCACAAGACATTATTGCCTAAATCTGCAAAGCATGCGGCTGAAACTAAGCCAACATATCCCGACCCAATAATTGTTATATTCATAATTATTTAAACGATATCTTAATATTAATAGGTATGCATTATACAGACAAATTCTATGAACTCAGTCTTCAGGCATAGTGACCTTTAAAGTATTGGTGGTATATTCAATGCCTGTAATAAGGGTAACTAATACGGCAACTAACAAAATAAAATTGCTTACAAATAATAAAATTGCGAGATTGAAATATAGGGCAAGCACATATCCGCTAATGGCTATAAACTGTGCTGTAGTTTTCAGTTTTGCAATAAATGTAACCTTGGTAGCATCTAGGTTTTTATTGATAGCGTTAAGCTCCCTTAGAGCGCTCACCCAAAACTCTCTTGCTAAAATTGTAGCCGTCATTATCCCAAGATAAAAACTATCAAGGTATAAGGTTAAAGCTATTAAGGTAAAGGCTGTCAATATTTTATCTGCTATTGGATCCAGTATTCTTCCAAGCTCAGAGGTTAATTTATAGCGTCTAGCGAGGTACCCATCAAAAAAATCTGAAATGCTGGCAAAGATGAACAAAAGGATTGCAAACCCAAAGTATTGCCAATGCACTATGCAGATAAAAATTACGGGAGCCAAAATAATTCTTGAGAGGGTTAAGGAATTAATAAAGATCTGCATAATAAAACTACACTCCTAAAATTAAAATCACTGGCCTAGAGATCCAGCATTAATAATGCGACCATACTCTAGTTCAAAAATTTCAGTGCAATTTTTTAAGCATGATGGATTATGGGCGATAATAATACAGGTAATTGTATTATTCAGCTCATATATAGATTTCATAACCTCGGCTTCTGTATTAGCGTCTAGAGCGCTCGTCGATTCATCTAAAATTAAAATTTCTGGTTCAGAGTATAACGCTCTAGCAATGCCAATTCTTTGTCGCTCCCCTCCTGAGATCATTGCACCGCGTTCTCCTACCCTCGTATCATATCCATCTTTCCAAGATGCAATAAGCTCATCAAGATTTGCTTTTTTAGCAGCCCTAATAACTGCATTCATGTTAATCTCTGTTTGGCCTAAACTAAAGGCAATATTCTCTTTTATGGTTGCGTCTAAGAGGAAAATATCTTGAGGTACAAAGCTAATCTTTGAGCGCCAATTCCTTAGGTGCATTGAATCTAAGGGCACTTCATCTATAGCCATCACGCCATTGGAAGGTTCTATCAATCCCATTAAGAGATCGATTAGTGTTGTTTTGCCAGAGCCAGTTTTGCCAATTATTCCTACCTTGCTGCCCTTCTTAATATACATATTAATTTTATTTAATACTTTAGAAGAATTAGTATTATATCCATAAGAGACATCTGTAAGATTGATGGAAGAATTAAATTGCAATGCTACATTTTGTGATGACAAGGAATGATTGGATTGTAAGCGCAGCATTCCTAAAACATCGCTTAAGGTTAAATTATAAGATTTAATTCCAGCAACATTGGAAAAACTATTCTGCACAACTGGAAATAATTTCATGCCTGCCAATGCTATTGCGGTCAAAGAAGCAAGAGCCTGAGGCTGGCTCGATTGGTTAACCACGAGCATATAATAGGCTGCTAAAGCAAAAACAATCATGATGATTCCTTCAACAATATATCTTGGACTAATTTTGTAGAACTCAATGAGTGCTTGAGAGGTTTTTAGCTTACGATCAGAATATTTGAATTTATCAATATAAAGAGACTGAGCATTCCTCATAATAATTTCTTTAATGGATCCCATAGAATCTTCAAGAGATTGGACAATAGCATCTTGCTCTGAGCTAATTACTCCCCCATGATTATCAATTCGCACTTTGAGGATGTAGTGGCTAATACCATAAGCCAGACCAAGTCCAGAAATTAGGAGCACTGAAGCCCATGGATTGATAATTAACAGAATAGTGATAATGCCCATTGCCATGATAATAGAGTTTATCAATGAAAAACAAGGTACTAAAATTTGTACAAAAACATGATTAATTTTGAGGAAGACGCCTGAAACTATATTGCTGCTATTAAGTTGGACATGCTCCTCAAACGACAAATTAATGATATTGCTATAAGATTTTAAGGCAAACAATCTTATTATAGATGTAGAAAATTTTAACTGAACCCATTGGTACAATAATTTAATCACAGCAGCCATAAGGGATGCAAGGCAAAATATTAATGTCATTGTGAGAATAACCTGCTCAGATGATTCAATATTAAAGAAACGCAGAGCATCTCCTAGGATTGGGTAGGAGAGAATATCTCCGGGACTCATGAGGGCAGCTACGAATGGAATGACGGCTCCAATAGAAAAAACCTCTGCTATTGAAGAAATTATCATCAGTAAAATTAAACCCAGGCACTTAATTCTGTAAACATAAGGTAAATGGCCAAAAAGCTCAACTAAGTTGCTAGTTACACTGCGTTTAATGTTAACTGACATTTTTGTATGGAATAATAATCATACGCTCACTATTTTATAATATGGAATCAGGTTTGAAGTATTTTTTATTTCTAAATAAGGCACACCTTCTTTTATCTGAAAATTTTAATAAAGCAAAGTTATTATTTAGCAGGTAATTTGTTACCTCGATAA
>Ga0209709_10001369_pt1 | contig 22548 bp, 26 predicted proteins | sample ArcticOcean_MG_C_2_FD_187435 | JGI IMG/M metagenome (GOLD analysis project Ga0209709, IMG submission 187435) | Marine microbial communities from western Arctic Ocean - ArcticOcean_MG_CB4_136 (SPAdes) (version 2) | ecosystem: Environmental > Aquatic > Marine > Oceanic | place: Arctic Ocean...
TAGGATCAAAAATTTTTTTTTTTCAACAAACTTCATTTTTATTTCTTTATTATTAGTAATTTTTCCCAATGGTACAGATCTATAAAAGCAGGATCTATAACCTACATGACAACTAGCTCCATTACCAATATCAACTTTCAGTAAAATAGAGTCTTGATCATCATCAACTCTAATTTCTTTAACTATTTGTTTGAATCCACTTATTTGACCTTTGTGCCAAATTTTCTCTCTAGATCTACTCCAGTAATGTGCTTCTTTACTTTCAATTGTTTTTTTTAGAGCTTTATCATTCATGTAACCATGCATCAAGATGTCGCCAGTTTTAACATCTGCAGTTATAACAGGTATAAGGCCATTTTTATCAAATTTAGGTTCTAAAAAATTGCCTTCTTCGACCTCATAAATATTATTTCTTTTTCTAAACATTAATTATATTATATAGGTATTAAAAAAATAATTAAGTAATATTATGAAACTAGTAAAAGATACAAATCAAACAAAAAAACATGATAAAGAAATTTCTGATGAGCAAGCTGAAGCAGCTATAAAAACAATAATTCAATGGATAGGCGAAGACCCAAATCGTGAAGGCTTATTGTCAACTCCAAAAAGGGTAGTAAAAGCTTTTAAAGAATATTTTATAGGGTACACGGAAGATCCTAAAAAACTTTTGACAAAAACTTTTGGTGAAGTTGATGGATACGACGATATGGTGATAGAAAAGAATATTAGTTTACAAAGTCATTGCGAACATCATATGGCACCAATTATTGGTGTAGCTCACGTTGCGTATATTCCTTCAGATAAAGTTGTAGGTTTAAGTAAACTAGCAAGAGTTGTTGAAGTTTTCTCTAAACGATTACAAACACAAGAACGTTTAACAATGCAAATAGCAAACACAATAATGGAAGTCTTACAACCAAGAGGTGTTGCTGTTACAATAGATGCTGCGCATCAATGCATGACTAACAGAGGCATAAAAAAAGAAAACGCGACCACAGTTACTAATTATTTTCTTGGAGCATTTAAGGATGATTTAAGTTTTCAAAACCGTTATCTTAGATATATTAATAAAGATTAGTATTAATTTAGCAATAAATTTAAAATGAGTAAGAACTTTAAAGCAATTGTGCTTAACCAGTCTAAAGAAAAATTTGTTAGAGAAATAAAAAATCTAGATACAAATTTTTTCAAAACAGGAGATGTTTTGGTAAAAGTTGACTATTCTAGTTTAAATTATAAAGATGCTTTAATTTTAAAAAATGGAGCTAGGCTTGTTAAAGAGTACCCTCATATACCAGGAGTAGATTTTTCTGGACAAGTTATAGAAAGTGAAAATAACGATTATAAACCTGGCGATGATGTTATTTTAACTGGTTGCAGGGTTGGAGAAATTTATCCAGGAGGATATTCTCAGATTGTAAAATTAAAAAGTGAATTTTTACTTAAAAGACCAAAGTCAATTTCAAATAAAAATGCAATGATTCTTGGAACAGCCGGATTTACATCTCTTTTATGTGCGTTTGCTATTAAAGCAAGGGAAGATCTTTTTTTAGGTGAGAAAGTAAATGACGTTTTAGTTACAGGAGCTACTGGAGGAGTTGGTAGTATTGCAGTCATGGTTCTTTCTAAACTAGGATATAACGTAACAGCAGTTACTGGTAAAAAAGGTAAAGAAAACTTCTTAAAAGAATTGGGTGCAAATAATGTAATTGAAAGACATACATTTGAAAAAGAACCTAAAGCTTTAGATAAAGGATTATGGGACGGTGTTGTTGATACAGTAGGTGGTGTAGTTTTATCTAATGCTATATCTCAAACAAAACATAGTGGTATTGTCGCTGCCTGTGGAAATGCTGCAAATATTAACTTAAATACAACGGTAATGCCATTTATAATTAGAGGCGTGAAATTATGGGGAATAGATTCTGTTATGGTAAGCCAAAAAAGAAGAGAATTTATTTGGTCTCAAGTTCCTGATCTTATTAATTTTGATCTTTTAGAAAAAAACATTGCAACAGTTAGTCTAGAAGAATTATTAAAAATTTTTCCCAAAATGTTGAATGGTGAAATATCAGGAAGAATTTTAGTAGATTTAAAAAAATAGTTATGGATTGGGATAAACTAAAAATCTTTCATGCAGTAGCTGAAGCTGGAACTTTTACCAAAGCAACATATATATTAAATTTAAGTCAGTCTGCTATTAGTAGACAGATTCAATCCTTAGAAAGAGAATTAAAAACTCTACTATTCGAGAGACATGCACGAGGTTTGTCTTTAACTGAAAATGGAGAATATTTATTTAAAACTGCCCATGAAGTCATATCTAAGCTAAAAGATGTTGAATCAGTTTTATTAGATAAAAAAAATAAACCAAGCGGTAAGCTAGTTGTTACTACTGTGGTAAGTTTTGGAACAACCTGGTTAACTCCCAGAATTCAAGAGTTTATGAAAATAAACCCTGAGATTGAAGTTGAATTAATTTTTGATGATAAAGAATTAGATCTAAGCACTCGCCAATCAGATATTGGTATTTGGATGAGAAGACCAAAACAATTAAATTATATACAAAAAAAATTAATTGATATTAATTACCATATTTATGGTTCTACAAAATATTTGGAGCAATTTGGATACCCAAAAAATATTTCTGATCTAAATAAACACAAGTTTATTTCTTATGGAAGGGGAGCTCCTTCTCCAGTTTTTAATCCAGATTGGGCATTAAAGTTAGGTGTTAAAAATGAAAAAAAAAGAAAACCAGTCATGAAAGTAAATAGTGTTTATGGATTATTGCTAGCTGTCCAAAGTGGTGTTGGTTTAGCTGCGTTACCAGACTATATCACAGTATCTGTTCCTAATATAATAAGAGTTCTTCCAAATATTGAAGGACCTAAAACAGAAGCTCATTTTGTTTATCCACAATCTCTTAAAAATGTTGCAAGAGTAATAGCGTTTAGAAACTTTCTTTATAGTAAGATTAAAAAATGGGAGTTTTAATTTTTTTTGTAAGTTTGTGTTTTTATTTTTAATTCAGCGCCCTCTTCAATAGACAAGGTTTTTTGATTTAAAACACCTTCTAGGTTTGCAGTTTTTTTTACATTTATTTTTTCGGAGTCCACATTTCCTTCAAGCTTTCCTCCTAGAGAAGCATCTTTTGCTTTTATGTTACCTTTAATATTAGAGTTCGAGTGAGTTTCTATTTTGTCAGCTTTGATATCACCATTTACCTTGGCATCTATTATAATTTTGTCTTTTTCAACTACTTCACCCTCGATAGATACATCGGAAAGTAATATTGATATTTTTTCATCACTCATAAATTTATATTCAACTAAACATATACATAGTGCAACCAGTCTCCAATACACGTTTTAATTGAATAAACTGCGACATTTTGATATTAATAATCATTATCATTGAAAATGATAATTATTATCATTATAAAAAAACTTTTAAAATAAACGAAAAATAAAAGGATATATGAAAAAAATCACTTTAATACTGACAACAATACTTTTGTTATCAGGTGCTTCTTTTGCTAACGAAGTAAATGTTTTTAGTGCAAGACATTACGACTCAGATGTTCAGCTTTATGAAAAGTTTACTACAAAGACTGGAATTAAAGTAAACGTAGTATCTGGAAAAGATAAAGCACTTCAAAAGAGGATAGTTGAAGAAGGTAAAGATTCAAAGGCTGATCTTTATATTACGGCTGATGCAGGAAGATTAGGTGCATTTCAGGCAAAAGGAATGTTTCAAAAAGGAGCGAGTTCAGCAGCTATAAAAAAAGCTGTACCTTCAAACTTTAGAACTGCTTATTGGACTGGTATAGCTAAGAGAGCAAGAATAATTTACTACTCACCAGAGAGAGTGAACACCTCTGACTTAGACGGCATGTCCTATGAAAATCTTGGTGATCCAAAGTGGAAAGGTAGAATTGTAATAAGACAATCAAATAATATTTATAATCAATCACTTGTTGCGTCATTAATAGAAAAACATGGAAAAGCAGATACTGCATTGTGGGCAAAAGATCTAGTAGCTAATATGGCGAGAGACTCTAAGGGCAATGATAGAGCTCAGATTTTAGCTGTAGCAGCTGGCGAGGCAGATTTGGCAGTAGCTAATACATATTATTTAGCTTTGATGTTATCAGGAAAAAAAGGTCCTGAGCAACAAGCTGCTGCAAAAAAAGTTAAACCATACTTTCCAAATCAAGATGGAAGAGGCACACACATGAACATTAGTGGTGGTGGAATATTAAAACACGCACCTAATAAAGCTAATGCAATTAAACTGCTTGAATTTTTATTAACCAAAGAAGCCCAAGAGCATATAGTTAACAATACGTTTGAATATCCAATGATAGATGGTGTTGCACCACATAATCTAGTAGCTAAAATGGGACTAGATTTTAAGCAGGATCTTAAAACTAAAGTATCATCTTATGGAAAAAACCAAGCTGACGCATTAGAAGTTATGTTAGCAGCAAGTTGGAAGTAATTATTAAAGATGTTGAAATTTAATAAAAAAAATTTATTAAATTTAGAATATTTAAATAACACCCCTTTACTGCCCTCTAACAGTAAAGGGGAAAATATTAAACAAAGTATAATATTTAAAATAAAAAAAGATATAAATGGCATGGAAATTATCTATGGTGTTATTAAGAAAAAAAATTAAGTATTTATTTAATGTTGATTATAATAAGTCTGCAAAATTGTGTAATCATTGCATTAAATACTTAAAAGAGCTAACTTCTAGTCACAAACTAAAAAGCACACAAAGGTTTTAAATAAAAATTTAATTTTATGGTATTTAAAAAATTCAACTTTTGGTTTATTAGCTCATTTTTAATTTCTTTAGCTGTAGCAATACCAATAATTACAGTTTTTATTAGTTTTTTTGAAACAACAAGTAACTATTTATCAATTCTACAAAGCACTTTCCTTTATGATTATATTTTTAATTCAATATTTCTTTTATTAGGAGTTTTAATTTTAACATTTATTATTGGAGTGGGGTGTGCTTATCTAGTTTCTTTTTATAAATTTACTGGTGTAAATTTTTTTAAATGGGCGTTAATTTTATCATTTGCAGTTCCTGCTTATATTTATGCTTATTCTCTAACTGCATTTTTCGAAAATTTTGGCACAGCTTTTTCAATACTAAAAAATATATTTGGTGAAGGAGATTATAATTTATTTATTCCAAAATTTGATGGTATGTTAGGAGCTATTATTTCTATTTCGTTCTCATTATTTGGTTATGTTTATGTATTGACCAGGGTATCATTTCATCATCAATCCCAAAATTTAATTGAGTTAGGAAAAAATCTTGGATTTTCAAGAAAAAAAACATTTTTTAAAATTATTTTACCATCTGCTAGACCCGCCATTGTTGCTGGACTTTCTTTAGTTGCTATGGAAACACTTTCAGATTTTGGTTCTGTTTCATTCTTTGGTTTATCAACATTAACCACAGGAATATACAGTGCTTGGATTTCATTTGATGATCTTACACTAGCTAATAGACTTTCATTTTACCTACTTATTTTTATTCTAGGTTTATTTGTGCTTGAAAATTTTTCTAGAAAAAAAGCGCAATATCACACACCTCCAAAAGGTGGATTTAAATTAAAATCATTAACCCTTTTGCAGGGTCATAAATCTCTCCTAGCTTTTTTATTTTGTTTTACTGTATTTTTTATAAGCTTCTTATTCCCAGTTTTACAAATGTTATATTGGACAATAATTTTTCCAAAACATTTTGTTGACTTAAATGTTGCCCAACTATTTTTAAATACCATTTTACTAGTATTTTTTTCTTGTTGTGTATTAATATCTTTAGCTTTTATCTCTAATTATGGAAATAGAGTTTCAAAAAGTAAACTTCTTGAAACACTTACTACATTTTCTATATCAGGTTATGCTATTCCTGGGATTATACTTGCCGTTGCGTTCATTACTTTTGTTTCTTGGTTTGATAATAATATTATTAGTCTACTCAACATACGTACAATTAAACCAATTTTTATTGGTTCTATTTTAGGACTAGTTATTGTTTATTTTGTTAGATTTTATTCACTAGCTTGTAACGGAATTAAATCTAGTTATTTAAAAATTAATTATTCTATAGATGAAAGTTCATATTTATTAGGTTATTCAAAATTTAAAACCTTTATTAATATACATATTCCATATTTAAAAAACTCAATTTTATTAATTGGCATATTGATCGCTATTGAAATTATAAAAGAACTACCAATTACTCTAATTATGAGACCATTCAATTTTGAAACTTTCGCTACTACTGCCTATATTTTTGCTTCTCAAGACTTATTAGAAGCAGCAGCTGCACCATCTTTATTTCTAATTCTTATTGCAAGCATCTTTATTTTGGTTACATCCAGGTATATTCTTAACGATTAAATCTTTATGAACAAAAATTTTTTAGAAATCGAAAATGTTACTTTTGCGGCTAGCAATAAAAACAAAGTGAGTAATGTCTCTCTAAATATTGAAAATGAAGGTGATATCATATGTTTGTTAGGCCCGTCTGGAATTGGAAAAACGACAATATTGAGAACAATCGCTGGACTTGAAAAAATTCAATCAGGTTCAATTACATTAAAGAACAAAATAATATCCTCAAAAGATATTCATATTGAGCCTGAAAATCGAAATATCTCACTTTCTTTTCAAGATAATTGTTTATTTCCTCATTATAATGTTATGCAAAACATTCAGTTTGGAGCCGCCAGAAATAAAACTAACAAAAAAGATTTAAATATAAATGAAGTTATAAAATTTCTGCATTTAGAACATATAGTAGATAAATATCCACATCAAATTAGTTCTGGGGAAGCACAAAGAGCATCTTTAGCAAGATCATTACTTTCAAAACCTGATTTGCTATTACTGGATGAGCCATTATCAAATGTAGATCAAAGCTTTAAGGAAGAAATTCAAGTTAAGTTAAAACAAGTTTTGAATGATTTAAAAATAACTACAATTATTGTTACCCATGATTCTTATGAAGCTTTTTATTTAGGTTCAAAATGTGGAATTATTTTAGATAGCCAGCTTAAACAATATGACGACCCATATAATGTTTACCATTTTCCAAACTCTGTAGAAGTCGTAAAATTTTTAAACAGAGGTATTTTAATCCCAGCGAAAGTTACAGGTGAAAATAGCCTTGAAAATGAAGATCTAGGAACAATTAAAGGAAATTTTATTAAACATTATCCCAAAGGATCTGATGTGCAACTTTTATTGCAACCAGAAGATCTTGAGCATGATGATAAAAGCAATCTTAAATTAGAAGTAGTAGATAGAAAATTTAGAGGAACCAATTTTATATACACGCTCAAAACATTAAGTAATTTACTAATACCAGTTTTTGTTCATTCCCATCACATACACCAACATGAAGTTGACGAAAAATTTGGTATAAAAAGACCAATTAATATTGATCATATAGTTTGCTTTTAAATATATTCTAATATAATCGTATTAATGAGGGGTGTCATAACAGACTGAGATTAAACCCTTATAACCTGTCCGGTAATTCAGAAAGGGAGAGTATGGGTAAATTCAATTTTTTAAATCAGTCAACATCATTAACACTAGTTATAGCAATTAGTTTAATTTTTACATTCATAGGATTAATCTATTCTAAAAAATATAAGGGGATTAATAATTATTTAACAGCAAACAGAAGTGTAGGTTTTTTTTCACTATCTAGTAGTTTAGTTGCGTCAGCTCTTGGAGCTTGGATTTTATTTGGTCCTGCTTCTGCAGCTACTTGGGGAGGGATAGGGGCTGTCATAGGTTATGCTTTGGGGACAGCATTTCCAATGATTTTTCTAATATTTTTAGGAAAAAAAATCAGAACAGAATTTCCAAAAGGATCAACATTAATAGAATTTTTAAGAAAAAGATTTGGAAAAAGTTTATTTAAAATAATTTTAATTATGAGCATATTTTATATGTTTATATTTTTATGCGCAGAAGTTACTGCTGTAGCAATGTTAATTAATTATATTTCTGGGACACCTTTATGGATGACTGCTATTATAGTTTTAATAGGTACATTAACTTATACACTTTATGGAGGATTAAGAGCTTCTATTTTTACTGATACCATTCAATCGATAATAATTTTAGCACTACTTTTAATTTCATTCATTTACTTAACTATATATACAGGTGACAATTTTTCATTTAATTTTATTAACCAAAAAAATCCTCAACTATTAAGCAGCAGCTATATCCCAAATTATACTTCAGGATTAACTTTCTTTATTGCTGTTGCTGCTACTAATCTTTTCCATCAAGGAAATTGGCAAAGAATATATGCTGCAAGAAATAATTTAATTTTAAAGAAAAGTTTAATAATTTCTTTTTTTTTAATAATCCCAATTGTTTTTTTTATGGGATTCAGTGGTTTAGTAGCTATATCTATAGATCCCAAAGTAATCCCTGATTTGAGTTTTTTTTCTTTAATTCTAAATGATCAAACTAAATTTTTATCAATCATTATAATAGTGTTAGGAATTTCACTTACCATAAGTACTGTAGATACCTTGATTAATGCAATCTCAAGTTTAATTATCATAGATACACAGGCGACACTTGGACTTACTAAAAAGATAAATTACTTAAAATTTTCAAAATATTTTATCATAATTCTTTCTATTATTGCTTTTATTATAGCTTCTAAAGGATTTAGTGTTTTGTATTTATTTTTGTTAGCAGATCTATTCTGTTGTGCATTTGTAGTAACAGTTTTTTATAGTTTTTATAACAAACAAATAAAAGAAAAAATAGCATATATCGCAATTATTTTAGGTTTAATTTGTGGATTTTTATTATTTCCTACTCCAGATTTTTCAAAAAGCTTGTTAGTGGGAATAATATTACCAGTTGAATTATTTCCATCTTTTATTTTACAATCGTTGTTATTTTTATCATTTTTAATTGCAACAGTTGGTCCAGCTGTTGTTATAATAGTATATGATTCCATTAAAAGACGATAACCCTACTACGAGAAAACCAATAGTAACTTATTTTCTTATAGGTTTATGTATTTTAACTTTTCTAATACAGTTTGGTTCTGAGTCCTATAAAACAGGACAACTTTTTTATTCATATGGATTAATTCCATCAGTCTTAATGGGTCATAATCAATTACCTTTAGATATGCATGTTATACCTGCGTATATAACTATTTTGACCTCTATGTTTATGCACGGTGGATTTATGCATCTAATTGGTAATATGCTTTATATGTGGATTTTTGCTGATAATATTGAAGATAATTTAGGACCATCAAAATTTTTAATTTTTTACCTTCTTTCAGGTTTAGGAGCGGCAATGACACAAGTATTTATGGATACACAATCCCAAATACCTATGATTGGAGCTAGTGGAGCAATAGGAGGAGTATTAGGAGCATATTTAATTAATCATCCTAATGCCAGAGTTTTAGTGTTAATTCCTTTTGGTTTTTTTAGTCAATTAATAAAAATAAGAGCCTTATATGTTCTAGGTTTTTGGTTTATCTTACAATTCATATCAAGTGGTGGCGGTGTCGCTTACGCTGCTCATATTGGAGGTTTTGTTTCAGGGGTGATTCTGATATTGTTTTTTAACAAAAAAACAAAAACAAAAATTACAAAAGGACCTTGGGAACAATGATATATGTTGTGCCGTTTCTTATTTTAATAACAATCGTTGTATTTATTCATGAATATGGCCACTATTATTTTGCTAAAAAATATGGCGTAGGTATTACAGACTTTTCAATTGGCTTTGGAAAGGAGATTTTTGGTTGGAATGATAAATTAGGAACACGCTGGAAAATTTGTTGGCTTCCATTAGGAGGTTATGTTAAATTTTTTGGTGATAGAAATGTTTTTAGTGAATCAGAACAAACTAATGTTATTAATCAATACAGTGAAAAAGACAAAAATAAATTATTTATTTTGAAGCCTTTGTACCAACGATCCATAATAGTTGCTGCTGGACCTTTGGCTAATTTTGTTTTGGCGATATTTATTTTTTTAATTATCAATTTAATAGCAGGTAAAGATATGACTCCTGCTGTAATTAGTGAAGTTCAAAAAGATAGCCCAGCATTTGTTGCTGGTTTTAAAAAAAATGATAAAATAATATCTATTGATAATAGAAAAGTTGAAAGTATTCTGGAAGTTTCAACTTTTATTAATATTTCTACTTCAGAAAATATTAAATTTATTATATTACGCGGTGATCAGCAAATTTCGTTGTTAGTTAAACCTAATGTTGTTCAAAGCAAAGATTCATTAGGAAATCCTTCAAAAAAAAGAATGATAGGAATAAAATTAGCACCCTTAAATAATAAATTTAATAAACGTTCTCTTGGACCTGGGAAAGCTATTTACTATTCCGTAAAAGAGGTTTGGTTTGTTACCGTTACCTCTCTTTCTTACTTAGGACAAATGCTTACTGGTGCTACAGATACTTCTCAATTAGGAGGTCCTATTAAAATAGCAAAGATTACTGGTCAAGTTTCTGAACATGGATTAATCCCCTTTTTTAGTGTTATGGCTTATATTTCAATTAGTTTAGGTCTTATTAATTTATTTCCAATACCAATGCTTGATGGCGGTCATTTAATGTTCTATTTATTTGAGAAAGTTTTGGGCAAGCCATTAAGCCAAAAAACTCAAGAAATTTTTTTTCGAATCGGTTTATTTTTATTGATATCCCTCATGTTTTTTGTGACTTTGAAAGATTTGAAAGATTTAAATTTATTTTAAATAAAAATTTAGAAAAAATTGAATAGTTAAAAAACCCTTTAAAATAGGGGTTTTTTTACATATATAGAATACAATATGTTGATATCTTTATAGTTTGCTAAAAAAAATGTTGATTTTACTCATATTTATGAGAAGAGTTAAAAAAGCACAAAAAAGGGGCTAAAATGAACAAAAAACAACTAGTCGGAAAAATCTCAGCATCTATGAATTTAAGTAAAGCTGATGCAGAGCGTACTTTTGATGGCATAACAGAGATTATTTTAAGTTGCTTAAAAAGTGATGAGCAAGTTAAAATAGCTGGTTTTGGTACTTATAAAGTAGCTAAAAGAAAAGCTAGAGTAGGTCGAAACCCTAGAACTGGAGAGCAAATACAAATAGGAGCTTCACAAAAAGTTAAGTTTTTGCCAGCAAAAGCACTTAAAGAAATGTTTAATAAATAATGTTTTTAAACAGCCTTTATAAAAAAATATAAAGGCTGTTTCCAATTAACAATAATAGCTTTATTAATTTTTATTTTCTTCCCAAATTTTCTTCCAATCTACATTAGGTGAAAGTCCAAAAGTAGAATTAACATTTGTTAAATGTACAGCTAAAGAAGGTATTGGCGACAAACAAAATTCCAACTGATAGATTTTGTGAAGTGGTTTTTCAAAAGGATAATGCTCAAATAGACACATGGATTTAAATATATCCCAATGTTTATTGAGTAGAATTTTACTTGTTAAAAAAGTACATAAAGATTGATCAATTTTTCTCCAATGTTTATTTGACCCTATAAATAAATTAGTAGGTTCGATCTTTGTATATAAATAAGGATAATCTGTTGGACAAAGAATTAACTCTCTATCAAGTTGTGAAGATAAACGCTCATAGGAAAAAATCATTTCATTAAAAGCATCTATCTGATGTATATAATCATCCTCTACAAAATAAATTAAATCATTACAATTTTTTTTAGCTACCTCTAAAGATTTATGAATATTGCACATGTTTGATATTTGATTGTCCGTAGTTTTTTCATTTTTAGCATTAATTCTTTTAATATCAGGCAAAAATTCTTTCACATCCAAACTGATAATAGAATTTTTGAAATTTGAGTTATTCAATTTTTCTTTTATACAATCAAGATCTTCTTTATCTGAATTATGATCTATTACAATAATATCAAAGTTAATTTTAGGAAAAGTTTTACGTGCGTTATTTAATGACGAAATTATAGAATTTAATGATCGAAAGGTATATTCAGATTTATCATATTCAAATAATCTTTTTTTGTTTTGTGTTAACAAATTTACTTTAGTGCATGATCTAAAAATTACACATAAAGAACCAACCTTTCTAGTAACTTTGGTTTCACCCAAAGGAATATTAATAGATTTAAAACCTGACAAATTTAAAGATTCATTAAGGTTTTTTTTTAACGTGGGAATATAAAAATTACTTTGATCTATAATTTCATAACCTAAAAATCTGCAGATTTTAATAAAAATCTTTTTGCCCAAGTTATTTTTATTTAATTTTTTTTGTTCTTTCATTAAATTACTACTCGTGAAATCCAAGTTTTTTAGAATAGAAAATTCTTATTAACCAATATAAAACTATTCCTAAAGGACCTGTGAAATAAACCAAGAGCAAAGGAACAAATATTAGATTCTTAGGAATGTTATATTTTACACCATCTCTAGACATCCAAGAACCTAAAAAAAGATTCAAAGTTATAAAATGTAACCAGAATAATAATAAAAAACTATCTGTAGAAAAAGTTGTATAAAGATTCTCTAAACTTATGTATATTTTAAAAATATCAAAAATAGGTTCATCTAGCAAATAAATCTGATTTACTATAAAAATGTAACATATGGCAAGTATTAAAGGTAAGACTATTGAATTTATAAAAAATTGTGAGAATTTTGAGTTTGGTAGAAACATTAGCATTAGCCAAAACGGTAAAACACCAAAATTAGTCCACAGGTATATATTTTCAAAAGTTAAATAATCTTTAAATTGAGTTATCATAAAAGCAATATTTTATAATATAATGGATAAAAAGAATGAATCCTATCAAAAATAAAAAAAAATTAGAAACAACAATTGATGAAATTAGGAATTTTGCCTATTCGTACACAGAAAGATACAATCCATCAAAACAACAATTAAAAACATTCTTATTTAAAAAATTAGTAAAAAAAAGCAAAGGAACCTTAAATAAAAAAGAAATTTTTAACCTAATTGAACAGGTAGTAGAAACTTTAGTTAGTCAAAAATTTTTGAGCGATGAGTTTTACTCAGATTCAAAATCTAGATCTTATTTAAGAAGAGGCTACTCATTAAATAAAATTAGGTTCAATTTAATTAAAAAAGGCATAGATCAGAAATATATAAAAGCTAGCATTTCTAAAATTAAAGAAGATGAAGCAGATCCTGATTTTTTTTCAGCAATTAAGTTATGTAAAAGGCGAAGAATAGGCCCACAACGAGAAGAAAACAATAGACCATTATTTTATAAGAAAGATATTTCTATTTTAGCAAGGTCTGGCTTTAGTTATGAGCTGTCTAAAAAAGTATTAGAAATACCCAAAGTAGAATTTATTAAATTTTGTAAAATGATATAATTATTTTTTTTTGTTATTTTTGATTATATCATCTACTTTTTTTTTCAAAGATCTTCTGACCAACGAAAAAAGAATAATTCCAAAAATAGATACTGAGATCACTATAATCAGTATATTTTTTAACATTAAAAAATAAATACTATTTTTTGGTATTAATATTTTTAGAAGTCGAACTATTTAAATTTTTTGGCAAATATGTTTGTTGCAGAATATCTTCTGATAACGAGTCAAACGCATGATCAGTTATAGTTTTACCAGTAGTTTTTTTAACTAAGTAGTTAGCACCTGTCGTTACACCGGATTGCATTAATGATGCAGTACTAAAACCAGATGTAGCAGGTCCAATAAAAGCTAATGGAGCCATAAAACACCCTGTCAAAGTTATATTCACTGTTACTAACAAAATTATTTTTTTTAACATATTTTTCTTTAATGTTAAGTATAGGGTTTTTAAAAAATAGTAAAAGGAATTAAAATTTAATATAAACACAACTAAAAGTTGAATTATATATTTAAATCTCTACTACGCTTTGCTACAAGAGATAGGTTTCTATAATTTTTTTTCCCATAAAAGAATTTTTTTTCATTTTGATCAGTAATATTTCCTCCTGCATGTTCTAAAATAGCATGTCCAGCGGCTATATCCCACTCAAAGGCCCTAGCGTTTGCTGCATATATATCAGCTTCACCTGCTGCTAATACGCAAAATTTAAGTGAACTAGACATTTTTAGTATTTCAGAAACTTTAGTTCTTTTGTATATTTTTACAACTTCTGTCTCAGTTTTTCCTGAGTGGGCAAGACCTATTATTTTATTAGAATACTTTTTTTTACAAGTCAGATTTTTTACTTCTCCTCGATTAATTTCGAAAGCTAGGCCTTTTCCATATGAATAAAATAGCCTCTCTTTTGATGGAGCATATATAATTCCAATCACTGGTGTTAAATCAATTATTAAAGCTGCATTTAATGTGTATTCATCACTTTTTCTAATATAATCTCTTGTCCCATCAATTGGATCAATTAACCAAAAACTTTTATCTTTATTTTCTAAATCAAAGTTAATAGTTTCTTCAGAAATAATAGGTATATTTGGCGTTATTTTTTTTATTTTATTTGTTAAAATTTCATTAACAGCTATATCTCCATCAGTAACAGGAGAATTATCAGGTTTAATTGTAATTTTTACACCACGCTCACTGATTTCTTTAGCAACTTTTCCAGCTTCTAGAAATGTGTCTATTAAATCCTCAGTAGTTTTTTTTAAGTTTAAATTATTCAATTTTATTAATTTTTTCTAAAAAAATATTTTTATTATTTATAACCTTTTTTCCAACATTTTCAAAATTTGCAGTTACCTTATTTTTAATTATTGACTGTATTTGACCAATCCCCCATTCCTTATTTTTAGGATTAATAACAAAATCTCCAGGCTCATAATTTAAAAACATATGTAGAAAAGTATCATTTTATATAATAAAACAAATATATAATTTTATGAATAATGAAGAAAAAAAAAATTCATTAGGTTTAATGAAAAAACCGCAGGATACAAAAGTAGTAGTAGCCATGTCTGGAGGTGTAGATTCCTCAACTGTAGCAGGTTTAATGAAAAAAGAGGGGTATCAAGTTACTGGAATTACACTAAAACTTTATGATGATATTAAGACTTCAAATAAGAAAAAACAATGTTGTGCTGGTCAAGATATCATAGATGCGAAAAGAGTATCTCAACAATTAAATATTGACCACAAAATTTTATATTATCAAAAGAGATTTAAAAAAGATGTAATAGATTCATTTATTGAAAGTTATGCAGCTGGAGAAACTCCTATTCCATGCGTAAAATGTAATCAAACTGTAAAGTTTAGAGACTTATTTGCACACGCACAAGAATTGAAAGCTGATGCTTTAGTGACCGGGCATTATGTTAATAGAATACAGAAATCTGGTATTGATGCAGAAATGTATAGAGCAAAAGATATAGAAAAAGACCAAAGTTATTTTCTTTTTAGCACAACACAAGAACAATTAAATTTCTTAAGATTTCCACTAGGAAAAATGAACAAAAAAGATACGCGAAAAATTGCTTTAGATTTAAATTTAAATGTTGCCGATAAACCAGATAGTCAAGATATATGTTTTGTTCCTAATGGTGATTACACATCAGTAATTAAAAAATTTTCACCAGAATCTTTTAAAAAAGGGGACATATTAAACATTAAAGGCAATATAATAGGAAAACACGATGGTATAATTAATTTTACTATAGGACAAAGAAAAGGAATTGGCATAGCTAATAAAGAGCCATTGTATGTAGTAAATATAATAGCAAAAGAAAATAAAGTGATTGTAGGAAATAAAGAAGATCTTTCTATTACTAAAATTTATTTAAAAGATATTAATTTATTAGGAAACATAAATAAAAATAAAGATATTTTTTTTATTAAAGTAAGATCAACTGGTCGACTGATTAAAGCTAATATAAAAATTAAAGAAAATCTTGCAGAAGTTAATTTAAAAGAAAATGAAACTGGAATATCTCCTGGTCAAGCTTGTGTATTTTATTCTAAAGATGAAGTTGGGGATAAAGTTTTAGGAGGTGGTTGGATAGCAAGCACTGTAAATAATTATTTATCCACGTAATCCACAGGCAATTTTGAAGCTAAAGATATCAACCAAAAAGTGATTTAGTTTTTTTCCAAATATGTTTTAATATTTATGACTTAAGAGGCAACTCTTAACTGGCCAGATAAGGAAAAACCGAAAGGTTCAAGCTTATAGGGCAGAAAACGGGGGGCAGTAGTACTAAACAGTTCCCGCGGCAGTGACGAAGGTAGTACTTAAACAGCGTCACAAAACTAAAGTTCATACACCCTCGGGTGTGTGAACAGAGGTTTTTATTTTTTCCAGAAAAAGAATGTAAGTAAATAAAATACTACAATTCCTACAAAGTAATTCCACTCTAAAGCATGTTTAAAATGTGTGTAGCCTGAAGAAACCAAAAACGGCAAACTTACTAAAGCCACGACAATTAAAGTAATGACTAATCCAATTTTTAAAAAAAGGACATTTTTATTAGTAATCTCTAAAATTTTTTCTTTAGCGCTATACAGTTTCATTACTAGCAAGGTCTGTGCAACTAATTCAAATATGATAAATGCTAAAAGTACAAATCTTCTAAAAAATTTATATAAATCATTTTCAAAACTGACACCTAAAAAAATTGAATGAGTGATTAAAAAAATGGCTGATAAAACACCAAAGATTAAAAATTTTTCTTTCTTTTTTCTCTCTTGATTTATCTCCATTATCAGCTTGTTGCTAGCCATCCAATACTTAATTAAAAGTATAGCTGTAATTATCATGCCAGGCTTAAACAAAAGATATGTAGGATAAGTTCTCACGGCTCTACTTATTGATACTCCACCATCTATATAAGGTATTGTAAACCCAGACATCCCTATTTGATCTACTGCAAATATAGTGTTTTCAAAGATTTGATAATTTTGAGTAATAAATAGACACAAATTAAGAATAACTATGGGTATAACGAATATCCATATACTTAATTTTTTAATTTTGGCAATATTGTTCAAGTTTAGTTTATTTTCTCTTGTTTCTTTTTCGAGCTCTTCTTTTTTTAGAACCCATTTTTCTTCTACCTCTATGCTTTTTTGGGTATCCCATAATATTTACTCCTAAAGTATTAATTAATTGACCTTATTCCGAGGATATAGCATTCTATAAAGAGGTTATCAAATATTTTATGAAAAAATCAATTAAAACATATCTAAAAACAGCAGCAAAAGATTATATATCACGATCTGTAAATCCCCCTGTAGTTCGTGCCTCAACAATTTTATTTAAATCAATGCAAGAACTAAGAAAACATCAAAAAGATATAGGAAAAGGAAAAGATGTTGAGCATTGGGATTACGGCAGACAAGGAACGCAAACAACAATTCAATTACAAAAACTACTTAGAGGATTAGAAGAAGCTTACCAAGTTTTTTTAACACCAACAGGATTTAGTGCAGTTGTTTTAGCTATAATGAGTATATGTAGACCGGGTGATGAAATATTAATTTCTGACGGTGTATACAGACCTACACAAAAACTTTCAGATGATTTACTCAAAGAATTCAATGTAAAGGCAATTTGGTATAATCCAAATAAATTTGAAGATTTAAAAAATAAAATTACTAAAAAAACTAAACTAATCTATGTAGAAAACCCTGGTAGTAATACATTTGAAATGCAAGACCTTGGTAAAGTAGTTTCTTTAGCAAAAAGTAAAAATATTTTTACAGCTATAGATAATACATGGGCGACAGCATATTTTTTTAAACCACTAAAATTAGGTTTTGATATGGCAATCACGTCTGCAACCAAGTACTACTCAGGACATAGTGATGTAATGGGAGGTACTATTGCTGTTAATAAGAAAGTTTATAAGAAAGTTTGGTGGTATAACCATGTTTCAGGTTACCGTTTATCACCAGATGATGCTTATTTGATTATAAGAGGTTTAAGAACCCTAGATATAAGAATGGACAAACATCAAGAAAGTACAAAGAAAGTTATCAATTTTTTAAAAACTCAAAGAAAAGTATCTAAAATTTTATATCCATACAAAACTTCTTCAAAAGAATTTAAACTATGGAAAAAATATTATTCAGGAGCATCGGGACTACTCAGTTTAATAATAAAAAGTAAGAGTAAAAACTCAGTATATAAATTTGTAAATTCATTAGAAATTTTTGGGATAGGGTATAGCTGGGGTGGATTTGAAAGTCTTGTTGTTTATACAGATCCAGTCGAATTAGGAACAAGACGTTTTTTTAAGTTTGAAAAAAATGAACATTTGGTTCGTTTACACATCGGACTTGAAGACCCTAAGGATTTAATCGAAGATTTGAGAAATTCCTTAAAATTTATTAAATGACAAAAGAAAATTTTTTTCCCAGCAGAGCAGCATTAATTACTGTAATTTCAGCTTGCTTAATAGTTGCAACATTTATGGGGCTTCGTATGGTCTTTGGATTGTTTACAGACTTTTTCGTAACGGATTTACAGTGCACAATTACAGAGTTTGGTTTGGCAATAGGATTACAAATGCTAATGTGGGGCATGTTCGCACCAATCTTTGGTGCGTTAGCAGATAAAATTGGAAGTGCAAAAGTTACAATAATTGCATCTTGTTTTGTAGCATTAGGAATTTATTTACTTTATTCGGGACCAAATACAGGAATATTTTTTCAAATTAACTTAGGTTTATTAATTGGAATTGGTCTAGGTGGGACAGCAATAAGCATTCAGATTGCTGCTGTTGGAAAACATTTCCCAAATAAAACTAGAGGAATGGCTATAGGCATTGTAGTCGCCATGGCATCAATTGGTTATTTTTTTTCTCCTATATATACAAAATTTGCTTTAGCTAACTTTGGCTGGGAAAAAACACTAAATACGTATTTGTACTTTGTTTTATTTGGAATGATTGCAGCAATCTTTCTTCGTGAAGTTAAGAAAGAAAAGAGTATAAACGGCAACATTAAAACAGATAATCAAACACTTGTAGAAGCATTAAAAGAAGCGTGTAATCATAAAGGTTTTATACTTTTAATTTTTGGTTTCTTTGTTTGTGGTTTTAATATAACTTTAGTTTCAGCACACATACCTACTTACATCCAAGAACGTGGCTTTGAAATATGGACAGCTACTGCAATTTTATCTTTAATTGGTCTTTTTAATGTTTTTGGAACATTATCATTTGGTTATTTATCAGGAAAATATAGTAAAAAAATATTATTGAGCATTTTATATTTTGCTCGTGGAATTGTATTAATTTTGTTTCTAATTCTTCCTACATCAACCTACGTAGCAATAGGTTTTGGTGTTCTCTATGGATTTCTTTGGTTAGCAACTATTCCACCAACAAATGGGATTATTTCACAAATTTTTGGAACAAAATACTTAGCTACCTTATATGGCATAGTATTTTTTAGTCACCAAATAGGATCATTCTTTGGAGCTTATTTAGGTGGGTATTTTTATGATCAATATGGATCATTTAATTACGCTTGGTACTTATCTATTGCCCTTTCTTTTTTGGCAACTTTGGTTCACCTACCAATTGACGAAAAACCATTACCTAGACTTGCTACGATATAAAAACTGCAGTATAAAAAATTAATGAAGAAAATACTTATTATGGGTCTACCAGGATCAGGTAAAACAACGCTGGCTTCGAAATTAGTACCTTTGTTAAATGCTAAGTGGATGAATAATGATGAAGTAAGGAAAGCTGCTAATGATTGGGATTTTTCTGAAGAAGGAAGAATTAGGCAGTCAAAGAGAATGGCTGAAAAAGCTGAACAGTATAAAAAAGAAGGTAAGCATAATTACTTAGTTACAGATTATGTTTGTCCACTTCCAGAAACAAGAAAATTATTTAATGCAGATTATATAGTTTGGGTAGACACAATAGCGAAAGGTCGATTTGAAGATACTAATAAAATTTTTGTAAAACCAGAAAAATTTGATTTTAAAGTATCAACACAAAACGCAGAATTATGGGCATATCAAATAGCTGACAAGTTTATTCCTTACGAGTGGGACAATAAAAAACCTACCGCACAAATGTTAGGTAGATGGCAACCATTTCATGATGGTCATTTTGCACTGTTTGAAGAAATTATAAAAAAAACTGGTCAAGTTTGCATTCAAATTAGAGATGTCCAAGGAGTTGATGATAATCCTTTTGATTTTGAAACTGTTAAAATAAATATACAAGAAAAATTATCTCCTTTATATAAAAATAGATTCCAAGTTGTTTTAGTCCCTAATATTACTAATATTTGTTATGGTAGGGGAGTCGGTTATAAAATTGAAGAAATTATATTACCTGAAGAAATTCAAAAAATTTCAGCTACAAAAATTAGAAAAAAAATGAGAGAAGAAGGCGATTTAAAGTAGATTCAAAAATAGAAAGTTATTGTAATATAGAAAATCCTTTACTAGCATTATCAAACAATTCTTAAAATATAAAATTTATGAAAAAGAATTTTTACTTAGAAAAGTTATACAATTCTAAAAAACCATTCATTATATATAAAGTTAGAGACGGATACGATTTGTACACCGATTTTTCTGAAAAAATTTTTTTAAACAATAAAAATATAAATAATTTTTTAAAAAAAATAAAAAAAAAAGAGACAAAAAATAAACCTTTAAACCTGCATATAGGTTTTTTTGGATATGAAATTCTTTGTAATTTAAATGGCATCAAAATACCAAAACAAAAAGATTTAAAATTTCCAAAGGGTATTTTTTATAAACCAGAAACAATTGTTCAAATTAGAAAAAACATTACTATTAAAAGTTCTTATAAAAACTATAAAAAACTATTTAAAAAAAAATATTTTATCTCAAATAAAATATTGAGCCCATTTAAAATTAATATTGATATTACCAAATATAAAAAAATATTCAAAAAATTTTCTAAAAAAATTAAGGAAGGAAAAACATATCAAATTAAAATTTGCACGAAATATAAAAATAAATCTACGATAAACCCTGTAAACTTTTTTTGGAAGCTAATGAAAACTAATGCAGCCCCTGAATCATTTATGATTAGAGATAAAAACTATTCAATTGTCAGTTGTTCACCTGAAACTCTTATAGAAAAAAAAGGTAATATAATTAAAACCAAACCTATAGCTGGCACATTAAGAAAAACTCAAAAAACTAATATTCGCAATGCCCTTTCTTACTTTAGGAACAATATAAAAGAAACCAAAGAACACAATATGATTGTAGATATGGAAAGAAGCGATCTATCAAAAGTGTGTAAGCCAGGTACAGTTAGGTTATCTAAAATAAAATACGTAGAAGAGTATAAGCATTTGTATCACTATGTTACTAAGATAGAAGGCGTACTCCAGAAAAATATTAGTATAAAAAATATTATTGTAGCTATGATGCCAGGAGGTTCTGTAATAGGCTGCCCCAAAGTCAGCACATTGAACTTATTAAATTTACAAGAAAAAGAAAGTAGAAATATTTTTACTGGTAGCTTTGGTTTTATTAAATTTAATGGTGATATGAGATTTAATATAATTATAAGATCTATTTTAAATTATAAAAATATTTCAGAAATATCAGTTGCTTCAGGAGCTGTTGTTGATAGTACTGCTATAAATGAATTTAAAGAAAATTATATCAAAGCAAAATCACTTATTGATCTTTACAAATGATTTACATTATAGACCATAAAGATTCATTTACTCATAATATCGTTCATCAATTCGCTAAGTTTGATAAAAATATTGAATGTGAGAATTTTAATAAAATAAATTATTCAAAGTTAAATAAAGCAGATGTAATATTGTTATCTCCAGGACCTGGATCACCAAAAGATTATCCAATAAGTTCTAAAATTTATAAAAAATATAAAAATAAAAAAAAAATTATTGGAATTTGCTTAGGTTTCCAACAAATATTATTCAATGAAAATGGAAAAATTATTAAACAAAAAAAAATATATCATGGCTTTCAATCTTTAGTAAAAGTAACTAATAAGAAATCTTTATTTATTAAAAACAAAGAATTTAAAGTTGGAAGATATCATTCTCTTAAATTAAAAGAGCCTTTTTTTTCTAAAAATTTTGAAATTACAATGAGGTGTAAAATTTCAAATGTTGCTATGGCAATAGAAAATCAAATTGATCAAATTTATGGCTTTCAATTTCACCCCGAATCTTTTTTAACTGAAAATGGCAACCTACTTATTAAAAAAATCTTATCAGCGTAAAAATCTCAAAGAAATTAATTTTAACGAACTTTGGGAATCTCGTGGTGTATTCACAACAATGTGGGTTTTTGGTAAACCAGCCAAAATTTTATTTTTTAAAAAACATATTAAAAATTTAATTAAATCTTTAAAATCTTATAAGATAAATAAAGCAAATCTAGAAAAAAACATTCTGCACTTGATTAAAGTAAATTTAAATAAAAATAAAAATTATAATCATTTGTTAAGAATTGCTATTAATAATAAAATAATTTCTATTTCATTAAGAAAAAAAATATCAATAAAAAAAAAATTTAAACTTAAGCTATTAAA
>Ga0209709_10001370_pt1 | contig 22537 bp, 32 predicted proteins | sample ArcticOcean_MG_C_2_FD_187435 | JGI IMG/M metagenome (GOLD analysis project Ga0209709, IMG submission 187435) | Marine microbial communities from western Arctic Ocean - ArcticOcean_MG_CB4_136 (SPAdes) (version 2) | ecosystem: Environmental > Aquatic > Marine > Oceanic | place: Arctic Ocean...
ATTTGCTTTGTAAATAAACTAGATAGAACTGGTGCAGATTTTTATAGATGTGTGGATATGATTAGAGATAGACTTGGTTGCAAACCTTTAGTTATACAGGTCCCAATTGGCATGGAAGCAGATTTAGTTGGAGTTGTTGACTTAGTTAAAATGAAAGCCCAGGTTTGGAAAAATGAAGCTTTAGGTGCTGAGTGGGAATATAAAGAAATTCCTGATGATTTAAAAGAGATTTCTCAAAAATACAGAACGGAACTTGTTGAAACTGCTGTAGAGCAAGATGAAAAATTAATGGAAAGCTATTTAAATGGTGATGAAATAAAAGAAGAAGATTTAATTAAGTGCATAAGAAAAGGAACTCTAAACTTTAGTTTTGTTCCAATTACTACTGGCTCAGCATTTAAAAACAAAGGTGTTCAACCTTTACTAGATGCTGTTATTAATTATTTACCTAGCCCAATTGATATTGGTTCAATTAACGGAACGATACCTGGAACTGAAGATGTTAAAGAAATGAAATTTGATGATAATGCTGGTTTTTCAGCGTTAGCTTTTAAAGTTGCTAACGATCCATTTGTTGGATCATTAACTTTTATACGAATTTATTCTGGAACAATTAAAACTGGAACTGCTGTTTACAATACTTCAAAAGAAAAAGAGGAAAGAGTTGGCAGAATGCTTTTAATGCATGCAAACTCTAGAGAAGATATTAAAGAAGCAAATGCTGGTGATATTGTTGCGTTGGCAGGACTTAAATACACAATAACTGGTCACACTTTATGTGATGAGGCTAACCCAGTTTTACTTGAGCCAATGGAGTTTCCTGAACCTGTAATTGAAATTGCGGTAGAACCTAAAACAAAAGCTGACCAAGAAAAAATGGGCGAAGCTTTAGCTAGATTAGCAAAAGAAGATCCTTCATTTAGAGTAACTTCAGACGAAGAGTCTGGTCAAACAATTATCAAAGGCATGGGAGAACTACACCTAGATATAATTGTTGATCGAATGAAAAGAGAATTTAATGTTGAAGCAAATATTGGTGCACCTCAAGTTGCTTACCGTGAAACTATTCAAAATGCTTCTGAGTTTGAGTATACACATAAGAAACAAAGCGGTGGTGCTGGCCAGTTTGCAAAAGTTAAACTTTTAGTAGAGCCTCAAGAACCAGGCAAGGGTAGAGAAGTTGACAGTAAAATTAAAGGTGGTTCAATTCCAAAAGAATTTATTCCAGGTGTTGAGAAGGGTATTGAAACAATATCTGATGGTGGAATTTTAGCTGGCTTTCCATTGATTGATTATAAAGTCACAATTCTAGATGGATTACACCATGATGTTGATTCTAGCGTTCTTGCTTTTGAACTAGCTGGAAGAGCTTGTTTTAAAGAAGCTTGCACCAGAGGTGGATTAAAATTATTAGAACCAGTAATGAGAGTTGAAGTTGTAACACCTGAAGATTACATGGGTGATGTTATCGGTGACTTAAACAGTAGAAGAGGTCAAATAAGTGAACAAGAAAGTAGAGGAAATGCAACTGTTATAACAGCAATGGTTCCCTTAGCTAATATGTTTGGATACATAAACAGTTTAAGATCAATGTCTCAAGGGAGAGCTCAATACTCAATGTTCTTTGATCATTATTCTAAAGTCCCACAAAATGTGCAGGATGAAGTAACTAAAAAGATAGCTGGATAATTATTATGGAAAAACAAAATATTAGAATTAAATTAAGAGCCTACGATAACAAAATTTTAGACGCATCTACTGAAGAGATTGTTAATACTGTTAAGAGAACAGGTGCTACAGTTAAGGGTCCAATACCACTGCCAACTAGAATTGAAAAATATACAGTTCTAAAAGGTCCTCATATTGATAAAAAAAGTAGAGAGCAATTTGAAACAAGAACTCATAAAAGATTAATTGATATTATTGAGCCCACACCTCAAACGGTAGAAGCTTTAATGAAACTAGATTTAGCATCAGGTGTTGATGTGGAGATAAAAATTTAATCATGACTGAAATAGCTTTAATTGGAAAAAAAATAGGTATGACTAGAGAGTTTTATAAAACTGGTCGATTAGTTCCTGTTACTGTAATTAAAATGGAAAAAGCTAGAGTTATTAGCGTCATAGAAGAAGACAAGCGTGGATATAAAGCAGTACAATTAGGTTTTGGTAATATTAAAAGTTCAAAACTTACTAAAGCTATGAAAGGCATGTATGCAAAGAAGAATACAGAAGCTAAGAAAAAATTAAAAGAGTTTAGAGTTAAAAATACCGAAGAGTTCAAAGAAGGTAACGAATTTGGCTTAGAAATATTTAATGAGGTTAAATTTGTTGATACTACTTCTAAAACTATTGGTAAAGGTTTTGCTGGAGCAATGAAAAGACATAATTTTGGTGGTTTAAGAGCTACTCACGGCGTATCTGTTTCACACAGATCTCATGGTTCAACAGGTCAAAGGCAAGATCCTGGTAAAGTTTTTAAAGGAAAAAAAATGGCTGGTCATATGGGTGATAGAGTTAGAACTATGCAAAATTTAGAAATTATTAAAACTGATTTAGAAAATGAATTATTGTATGTAAAAGGTTCAGTGCCTGGTTCTAAGAACTCAGAAATATTAGTTAAACAATCAGTTAAAGTTATTAATAAAATGACTATTAAAGAAAAAATTGCAGCAGCTGAAGAGGCTAAAAAAACACCAGATAAAAAGAAAAGATAATGAAAATAGATAAAATTAGTTTGGATGGAAAAAAAGCTTCTATTGAAGTCTTAAATAAAATTTTTTCAGCAAAAATAAATAAGAAATTAGTAGATAGTGTTTTGTACAAAACTAATGCTAACTACAAAGGCAGACACGCTAAGACGAAACAACAGAATGAAATTGCTGGATCTACATCAAAAATTTATGCTCAAAAAGGAACAGGAGGAGCACGTCATGCTAGTAGAAAAGCCCCCATATTTGTTGGTGGTGGAGTTGCACATGGTCCCAAAGGTGAACTGGCTTATAAAAAAAGAAAACTCAATAAAAGTGAAAAAAAATTAAGTATAGCCTCTTTAATTACTGAGAAGAATAAGCTTAATAATTTATTAATTTTTAGCGATTTTAGTACAGAAATTAAAAAAACTAAAGAGATGCACTCAATTATTAAAAAATTTGAATTAACACATTCACTAATCATTTTAGACAAAACTTCAAAAGAAAAAGTTGAAAAATCTATGAGAAATATTCCAAATGTTAAAGTTACTGACATTAATCACTTTAGTGCTTTTGATATTATCAAATTTAAAAAAGTTGTATTTACTGAAAGCTCAATAAAAGAACTAGAAAAGAGATATTCATAAAATGGATAAAATACATTTATACGATAAAATTCTTGCTCCCATGCTTACTGAAAAAACAACTAATCTTTCTGAGCAAAACAAGATTGTATTTAAAGTACCAAGAGAAGCTAATAAAACTAATTTAAAAAAAAATATTGAAAAAATTTTTAAAGTTAATGTTATAAAAATTAATATTATAAACAAACAAAATAGAAAAGTTGTTAAAAGAGGAAAAAAAGTAAATATTCAGGGATATAAGAAGGCAATTATAACTTTAAAAAAAGGTCAAAGTATTGATCTAACAACTGGAATTTAAATAATGGCATTAAAAACATTTAAACCATATACAAAATCTACTAGAGGAACAGTTCTTGTTGACAGAACTGGTTTATGGAAAGGTAAGCCTTTTAAAATGCTTGTTGAACCAAAAAACTCAATGCGTGGAAGAAATAATAATGGTCATATTACATCTAGAAATATGTCGGGTGGTGGACACAAGAAAATGTATAGACTTGTTGATTTTTATAGAAAAAAATTAGATGTACCAGGTACTGTTGAGCGTATTGAATATGATCCAAATAGATCATGTTATATTATGTTAATTAAGTTTGAGGATGGCACACATTTTTACTATTTAGCACCTCAAAAAATTAACATTGGTGATGTTGTTGAAAATGGATCTGCAAAAGAAATTAAAGTTGGAAACTGTATGCCTTTAAGAGACATTCCAGTTGGTGTAAATGTTCACAATGTTGAATTACAACCAGGTGGTGGTGGAAAAATAGCTAGATCTGCGGGTACTTCGGTTACCATAAGTGGTTTGGATGGAAATTATTCATTAGTTAAAATGACGTCTGGTGAAGTTAGACGAATAGATTCTAGATGTATGGGGACAATAGGAGTTTTGTCAAATCCAGACCAGAAAAACATTAAAATTGGTAAAGCTGGAAGATCAAGATGGTTGGGAAGAAGACCCCACACTAGAGGAGTTGTGATGAACCCAGTTGATCACCCACATGGTGGTGGTGAAGGTAAGAGTGCTGGTGGAAGACACCCAGTATCACCAACAGGTCAAGGTGCAAAAGGATTAAAAACGAGAACAAACGCAAGAACTGATAAATTTATAGTTAAAAGAAGAAATAAAAGAAAGGATTCTAAAAAATAATGGCTAGATCAGTATGGAAAGGACCTTTTGTTGAAGAAAGTTTAATTAAAAAAGTCGAAAAACAAAAATTAGATCCAAAAAAAATGCCAATTAAAACATGGTCAAGAAAATCAACAATAATTCCTGAATTTATTGGAGTTAGTTTTTTGATCTATAACGGAAAGAAATTTATACCAGTGACTATTTCTGAAGATATGGTGGGGCACAAACTTGGGGAATTTTCTCCAACAAGAACATTTTTTGGGCATACACCTGCAGATAAAAAAGCTAAACCTGCAACGGCAGTGAAAAAATAAATATGAATAAAAAAAAGAAAATTAATAGAGTAAAAACAGATACAGTTAGATCAGTAAATAATAATATTAGATCTAGTGTACGAAAACTTAATCCAATTCTAAAAGCGATTGTTGGAAAAAAAGTTGATATTGCTATCAGAGAGCTACAATTTTCAGCAAAAAGAATAACTAAAGAAATAAGAAAAACTGTATCATCAGCCATTGCAAATGCTGAAAATAACAATCAGTATGATATTGATAAGTTGATTGTTAAAGAGGCTTATTGTGGAAAAAAAGTTGTTATGAAAAGATTTAGACCTAGAGCAAAAGGAAGAGCCGCACCAATTTTGAAACCATATTCGACGATCACAATTATATTATCAGAAGAAAAACAAATGGAGAGTCATGGGACAAAAAGTTAATCCAATAGGTTTTAGACTTGGCGTGAATAGAGGATGGGATTCTGTGTGGTATGCCAAAAAAAAAGATTTTGGAAATTATTTGATTGAAGATTTTAAGATTAGAGCCTATATCAAGAAAAATGTTGTTAACTCTGGTGTGTCAAAGGTTATGATCGAGAGAACTTCTAATAAATGCTTTGTCACAATCTATACTTCTAGACCAGGTTTTGTTATTGGTAAAAAAGGTGGTGATATTGACAAGATTAAAAATAATTTATCTAAATTTACTAGTAATGAAGTTACATTAAATATTAAAGAAGTTAAAAAACCAGAAACTAACGCATACTTAGTTGCAGAAAATATTGCACAACAACTTGTAAAAAGAATATCTTATAGAAGAGCAATGAAAAGAGCTATGCAGTCTTGCATGAGACTAGGAGCGAAGGGTATTAAAGTTTCAATAAGTGGTAGACTTGGTGGAAATGAAATAGCAAGAACTGAATGGTTGAGAGAGGGAAGTATTCCTTCTCACACACTAAGAGCCGATATTGACTATGATGAAGCTGAAGCTTTAACAACTTTTGGAATAATTGGAATTAAGGTTTGGATTTACAAAGGTGAAGTTTTTGCAAGAGAATTCAGCCAAGAAACAAATAAAATAAAACCCAAAGAGATTAAAGTGTAATTATGCTGCAACCAGTTAGAACAAAATATAGAAAAGCACACAAAGGTAGAATTCATGGAACTGCTACTCGAGCTGCAAAAATTAATTATGGTTCATTTGCCTTAAAAGCAATGGCTCCCGAAAGGATTATTGGAAAACAAATTGAAGCTGCAAGAGTTGCTTTAACCAGGCATATGAAAAGACAAGGACGTGTTTGGACTAGAATTTTTCCTAACATCCCCGTTTCTAAAAAACCTGTTGAAGTTCGTATGGGTAAAGGTAAGGGTGCTCCTGAGTATTGGGCGTGTAGAGTTAAGCCAGGTAGAATTTTATTTGAAATAGATGGTGTTTCTGAAGCAATTGCAAAAGAGGCTCTTTATAAAGCGTCTGCTAAATTACCAATAAAAACTAAGTTTATAAAAAGATTTGTATAGTATGAAAAAACAGGAAATAAAAAAACTATCTAAAGACGAAGTATTAAAAAATATAGATAAATTAAAAAAAGATTTGTTTAATTTTAGATTTCAAAGAATTAATTCTGAAATTAAAGATCCATCAAAAATTGGACAAACAAAAAAAACAATAGCAAGATTAAAAACTATACTAAAAGGAAAATTGAATGCCTAAGAAAATATTAACAGGAGTAGTTACCAGTGACAAACCTAATAAAACTATTACTGTGGCTGTAGAGAGAAAATACTCACATCCTGTACTTAAAAAAGTTGTTAAAGTTAAAAAAAAATACAACGCTCACGATGAGAACAATAAATTTAAAACTGGTGATACTGTTTCTATTATTGAATGCAAGCCTTTCTCTAAAAATAAGAAATTTCAAGTAATGGATGGTCCTAAATGATACAGGTACAAACAGAAATGTTAGTTGCAGATAATACTGGAGCTAAAAGAATAGAATGCATTAAAGTTTTAGGTGGATCAAAACGTAGATATGCCAGTATTGGTGATACTATAGTTGTTGCTGTTAAAGAGGCGATTCCTAAAGGTAAGGTTAAAAAAGGTTCAGTACATAAAGCTGTTGTAGTTCGTGTTAAGTATGGAATTCATAGAGATGATGGATCAAAAGTTAAATTTGACAACAATGCTGCAGTTCTAGTTGACGATAAAGGTGAGCCTGTTGGAACAAGAATTTTTGGTCCAGTGACAAGAGAATTAAGAAGTAAAGGTCAAATGAAAATAATTTCATTGGCTCCAGAGGTTTTATAAAAAATGATTAAAAAAGGTTCAAGTGTAAAAGTATTGACTGGTAGAGATAAGAAAAAAGAAGGTGAAGTTATTGAAATTGACAGACCAAACAATAGAGCAAAAGTACAAGGCATAAATATTGTGAAAAAACATGTGAAAACAACTAAAGAAAAAAAAGGTGGAATTATTTCTAAAGAAAGTTTTATTCATATTTCTAATCTTGCACTTGTTGATGAAAAAAAAAAAATAAAAAAAACTGAGGCTAAAAAATAATGACACCAAGATTAAAAGAACTTTATTATAAGGAAATACAGCCAGCACTAAAAGAAAAGTTAGGCTTTAAGAATACTTATCAAGGTCCAAAAATTATTAAAGTTGTTATTAATATGGGCTTAGGCCTTGACGGTGCTGATGCTAAAATAATGAAATCTACCGAAGAAGATTTAGGAAAAATTACAGGACAGAAACCAATAGTTACAAAATTTAAGAAATCTGTTGCCAATTTTAAAACAAGAAAAGGCACTAATGCGGGATTAAAAGTTACTTTAAGAGGTAACAAAATGTATGAATTTATCGATAGACTAGTTAACATAGCGTTACCTAGAATTAAAGATTTTAGAGGTTTATCTCCAAAAGGTTTCGATAAATTTGGTAATTATACTTTTGGAATTAAAGAACATATAATTTTTCCTGAAGTCAATTTTGATAGAATAGATAAAATAAGAGGGCTTGACGTGGTGGTTGTTATTGCTGCCATAAATAAAGAACATAGTTTTGCACTTTTGGAAAAATTAAATTTTCCGTTCATTAAAAAAGGAGATAATTAATAATGGCTAAAGTAAGCGCAGTTAACAAAAACGAAAAAAGAATTAAACTTTCTGATAGGCTTTTCAAAAAAAGACAAGCATTGAAAAAAATTGTTATGGATAAAAAAATATCATTAGAAGAAAGATTTAAAGCACAGCAAAAATTATCTAATTTACCTAGAAATTCAGCAAAGAATAGAGTAATGAACAGGTGTCAAATTACTGGAAGACCGCATGGTGTGTATAGAAAATTAAAAATATCAAGAATAGCCTTAAGAGACTTAGGATTGCACGGATTAATTCCTGGCATGACGAAGTCGAGCTGGTAGAAAGGAATATATGAGTTTAAGTGACCCAATAGGGGATATGATTGCAAGAATTAAGAATGCTTTAGTGAGAAATCATAAAAAAGTTGCACTACCTTCGTCCAATTTTAAAGTTAAAATTGCTGATATTCTGAAAAATGAAGGGTTTATCAAAGAATATAAAATTGATATGAATGATAAAAAACCAACTTTATCAATCGATTTAAAATATTATTCAGGGAACCCAGTCATTAGTACTTTTGAAAGAGTTTCAAAACCTGGAAGAAGAATTTTTTCAAGTGCTGACAGCTTACCAAAAATTAATGGTGGCCTTGGTGTTGCAATCGTTTCTACTCCAAAAGGCGTTATGACGGATGTTGATGCTAGAAAACAAAAAGTTGGTGGAGAAATAATCTGTAAGGTATTTTAATGTCTAAAATTGGTAAAATAAGTATTTCAATTCCTGAAAAAGTTAAAGCAGTACTATCTGGTAGTGTTCTTAATATAGAAGGTCCGTTAGGGAAAAAATCCCTTAATGTTGATTTAGAAATGTTTGATCTTGATATTACTGAAGGAAAAGAAATATCTATCAAACCAAAAAAAGTTGATAAAAATTCAAAAAGGCTATGGGGTATGAACAGAAGTTTAATCAATAATGCTGTGATTGGATCTAGCTCTGGTTATGAAAAAATCCTTGAATTAGTTGGTGTTGGATATAGAGCCGCACTAAAAGACAAGCAATTAAATCTTCAGCTTGGTTATAGCCATGATATAAATTTTGATATACCAGAAGATATTAAAATTATTGTAGAAAAACAAACAACCATAAAAGTCAGTGGTTCTGATAAACAGCAGGTTGGTATGGTTTGTTCAAAAATTAAATCATTTAGAAAGCCGGAGCCCTATAAAGGTAAAGGAATTAGAGAAAAAGGTCAGCATATACTAAGAAAAGAAGGAAAGAAAAAATAATGAAATTAAAAGCTATTGATAGAAAAAAATTCAGGGTAACTAATAAGGTTAAAAAAGTTTCTTCCCCTGACAGATTTAGGTTAAGCATTTCAAGGTCTTCAAAAAATATATCTGCTCAAATAATTGATGATGTTAAAAATATTACTTTGCTGTCATCTTCTTCTGTTGAGAAAGACATCAAGGCTATGAATAAAGTAAATAAAACAGATATTTCAAAAATTGTTGCTGAAAAACTAGCAAAAAAAGCTGTAGAAAAAAAAATAACAAAGATTTATTTTGATAGAGGAGTTTATAAATATCATGGTAGAGTCAAGGCATTCGCAGAAACGCTGCGTAAAAATGGAATGGAATTTTAATTATGGATTTTAAAAAAAAAATTGACGATGGTATTTTAGAAAAATTAGTTCACATCAATAGAATTACAAAAGTTGTAAAAGGTGGACGTAGATTTGGGTTTTCAGCATTAGTTGTTGTGGGAAATCAGGCTGGCAAGATTGGTATAGCTCATGCTAAAGCTAAACAAGTTCCCGATGCAATTAAAAAAGCTAATGAAACAGCTAGAAGACAGTTAATTCACATCCCACTAAGAGAGGGAAGAACTATTCATCATGATGTTTACGGAAAAGATGGTGCTGGTAAAATTATTTTAAGATCTGCACCCAAAGGAACTGGTATTATTGCTGGTGGCCCTGTTAGGGCAGTTTGTGAAGTTTTAGGAATTAAAGATATAGTTGCTAAATCAATGGGAACATCGAATCCTCACAACATGATAAGAGCTACAATGAAGGCTCTTTCAAAACAAAATTCGCCAAAACACATAGCAACAATTAGAAATAAAAAAATTTCTGAAGTAATTGAAAAAAGAGGATAATGAGCACATTAAATACAACAGGAAAAGTTTTACATAAAAAGAAAATGAGAGTTGGTAGAGGTATTGGATCTGGTAAAGGTAAAACTTCTGGAAGAGGAGTTAAAGGCCAAAAATCTAGATCAGGTGTTGCTATAAAAGCTTTTGAAGGTGGTCAAATGCCTTTATATAGAAGATTGCCTAAAAGAGGTTTTAATGCCATCAAAAGGTATCAAGCCATTATAGCAATAATGAACTTGGAAAAAATTCAATCGTATATTGATGAAAAAACTATTAATTCCAATGATATAATAAATATGGCTTTGCTTATTAAATTGAAATTAATCAATAAAAACTCTCAAAAGTTAAAAATACTTGGTACAGGCGACATTAAAGATAAAGTTAATATTGAGGCTGATTTAATATCAAAATCTGCTGTAGTTAAATTAGAAAAAGCTGGTGGCACAATACAGTTAAAAAAATAATTAAGATATTATGAGTGCATCTTCTCAAACTAATGATCTTAAAAATAGAATATTTTTTACAATATTTATTTTAGCAATTTACAGATTTGGTACTTTTGTTCCCATTCCTGGAATTGATCCTGAGCAATTACAAACAATGATGAGTGGTAATCAAAAAGGATTACTCGGAATGTTTAACGTTTTTTCTGGTGGAGCAGTGAGTAGAATGGCAATTTTTGCCTTAGGAATAATGCCATATATTTCCTCATCTATTATTGTTCAGTTATTAACTGGTGTATCTGATTATTTTAAGAATTTAAAAGCTCAAGGAGAAACGGGAAGAGCTAGAATTACACAAATAACAAGATATGGAACTGTTTTACTAGCTACTATTCAGGGTTATGGTCTGTCTGTTGGTTTGCAGTCTTCTGCAGATTTGGTTATCAACCCAGGTTTATTTTTTACAATAACAGCGGTATCAACTATTGTTGCGGGAACAATGTTTCTAATGTGGCTTGGTGAACAAATAACTCAAAGAGGTATTGGTAATGGTATTTCTCTGATTATTTTTGCTGGAATTGTTGCTGAAATTCCAAGAGCTTTAGTTACCACATTTGAACTGGGTAGAACTGGCGCGGTATCTACAATTATGATTATTGGAATTTTTGCATTATTAATTGGAACAATCATGTTCATTGTTTTTATGGAAAGAGCACTGAGAAAAATATTAATAAATTACCCCAAAAGACAAATGGGTAATAAAATGTATGGTGGAGAGTCTTCACATTTACCTTTAAAAATTAACCAAGCAGGAGTTATTCCTGCAATATTTGCATCAGCATTATTATTGCTACCTGTAACTTTTTCTAATTTTAGTTTCTCAGATAATGATACATTTTTAAACATGAGTTCATATTTTACCCAGGGACAACCACTTTACATGTTGCTTTATGCATCTGGAATTATTTTTTTTACTTTTTTCTATACTTCAATTACCTTTAATCCAACAGAGACTGCTGATAATTTAAGAAAATATGGTGGTTTTGTTCCTGGGATTAGACCTGGTGAAAATACAGCTTTATATATAGAAAAAATTGTTACTAAACTTACCACGATAGGTGCCCTTTATTTAACTATGGTATGTTTGATGCCAGAATTTTTAATTGCAAACTACCCAATACCTTTTTATCTAGGTGGTACTTCAATTTTAATTGTTGTAGTAGTTGCAATTGATACTGTAACTCAAATACAAACGAGATTAATGAGTTCTCAATATGAACAATTAATTAAAAAAACAAAATTCGGTAAATAACTCTGTGAATATAATTTTATTTGGTCCCCCTGGAGCTGGCAAGGGGACACAAGCACAATTTATTGTAAAAAAACATAATTATTTTCAACTATCAACTGGGAATCTTTTAAGAGAAGAAGTTAAATTAGAAACTTCACTTGGTAAAAAAATTGAAGCTTTGATTTCAAATGGTAAATTTGCTTCAGACGAAATTGTCAATACTTTGTTAAAAAAATCTATTACTAATCTTAAATTTCGAGATAGGATTATCTTTGATGGATACCCTAGAAATGTTGATCAAGCTAAAAATTTAGAGTCAATCTTAGAGGAATTTGATCAAACTATTGGGCATATAATATTTTTAAATGTTTCAAAAGATATCATTGAAAAACGGATTATGGGCAGAATGACTTGTGACAAATGCAATATGACCTTGAATGAATTTTTTAATAAAGACCAAATTGAATTACACCCATGTGGTAAAGAGTTTCTTAAAAAAAGAAAAGATGATAATTTTGATGTAGTAGTTGCAAGGTATGAAACATATATGAAAACAACTAAACCAGTCCTTGATTTCTACTCGAAAAATGTAAATTTCACAGAAATTGACGGTGCTGCCGAAATTGAGCAAATAACCAATAAAATCAATGCTGTTCTCAATGTTTAGGCGTTGACTTTAGAACGTCTTCTTATATAAAAGGCTAAAATTATTCTCAAAAATATGGCTCGTATAGCAGGTGTAAACATTCCCCAAAATAAACTTGTCCACATAGGACTAATGTATATTTATGGTATCGGTAACAAGTTTTCAAATCAGATTTGCACATCACTAGAAATTCCCAAAGCAAAAAGAATTAATGAATTAACAGATGATGATATTTTAAAGATTAGGGAATACATCGATGCAAATTTTAAAGTAGAAGGTGATCTTAGAAGAGACTATTCTTTAACTATCAAAAGATTGATTGATCTTGCTTGTTACAGAGGGTCAAGACATAGAAAAAAACTTCCAGTTAGAGGACAAAGAACAAGATGTAACGCTAGAACTAGAAAAGGTAAAGCTATTGCAATTGCAGGTAAAAAATTAACACCACTTAAAAAATAATTAATTTATGGCTAAAGTTGATAAAGTAGAAAATGCAGATTCTGTTGTAGAGAAAAAAGTTGAAAAAAAAGCAGATAAAAAATCTAAAAAAAGTTCATATTCTAAAAAAAAAAAAATTAAGAAAATTATACTTAATGGTATCGCTTATGTGCAGTCAACTTTTAACAATACAATAGTTACAATAGCAGATACTAATGGTAATGTTATTTCTTGGGCATCAGCTGGTCAAAAAGGTTTTAAAGGATCTAGAAAATCAACTCCTTATGCTGCACAAATAGCTGCAGATTCAGCTGCATCTAAAGCTTTAGAATGTGGAATGAAAACATTAACAGTTCAAGTTAAAGGACCTGGCTCAGGAAGAGAAACTGCCTTGAGAGCGTTACAAGCGAAAGGATTTAAAATTCTTTCAATAAAAGATACAACACCAATGCCACATAACGGCGTAAGACCACCAAAGAAAAGGAGAGTTTAACAAATGGAAAGTTTAAACGTAAATGCTAAAAATTGGAAAGCATTAATTAAACCAGCGCAATTAGATGTTAAGATTAGTGACGATAAAAGTCAGGCAAAAGTTATAGCTGAGCCACTAGAAAAAGGTTATGGTTTAACCTTAGGTAACTCTTTAAGAAGAATTTTACTTTCATCTATCAGAGGTGCTGCCGTAACTTCAATTCAAATTGATGGTGTTCTACATGAATTTACATCAATCAAGGGAGTTAGAGAAGATGTTACAGACATAGTTTTAAATGTTAAATCATTAGCATTAAAAAGTTCTTCCGACGGTGTTAAAAAACTTATTTTAGATGCAAAAGGACCAGGAGAGATTAAAGCTTCAGATATTGAAGCCGTAACTGATATTGAAATTTTAAATCCTGATTTAGTTATATGTAATTTAGATGAAAATACTCATTTTCATATGGAAATGAATGTTGGCACTGGGAAGGGTTATGTGCCAGCTGTTATGAATAAGCCAGAAGAGCCACCATTAGGTTTGATTGCAATAGACTCATTATATAGTCCTGTTAAAAAAGTTTCATATGCTATAAGCACTGCTAGAGAAGGTAAAGCTTTGGACTATGATAAGTTAACTATTGAAGTAGAGACAAATGGTTCAATTTCTGCTGAAGATGCGATTGCATATTCTGCTAGAATTTTTCAAGATCAGCTTAACATGTTCATTAATTTTGACGAACCAGTTGAGGCTCCTGTTAAAGAAGTTTCAACAGAGCCTGAATTTAATAAAAATCTTTTAAGAAAAGTAGATGAATTAGAGTTATCAGTTCGTTCAATGAACTGTTTAAAAAATGATAACATTATTTATATAGGTGATCTTGTTCAGAAATCTGAAGGAGAAATGCTTAGAACTCCAAATTTTGGTAGAAAATCTTTAAATGAAATAAAAGAAGTTTTAACTGGGATGTCTTTGTATTTAGGTATGGAAATACCAAATTGGCCACCTGAAAATATAGCTGAAATGTCTAAAAAGTTAGAGGAACAAATCTAATGAGACACGGAATGGCTAACAAGAAGTTAAACAGAACTTCTGAGCATAGAAAAGCATTACTAAAGAATATGTTAAATTCTTTAATTAAATATGAACAGATAACCACAACGCTTCCAAAAGCCAAGTTTTTAAAACCACAAGCAGATAAAATCATTACATTAGGTAAAAAAGAAACTTTGCTAACAACAAAAATGTTAATGACTAAATTACAAGATATTACTTCAGCACGTAAAGTTACAAAAACTTTGTCTAAAAGATACGAAAAGAGAAAAGGTGGATATACTAGAATTATTAAAGCTGGCTTTAGATATGGTGATAATGCACCGATGGCTATAATTGAGTTTGTTGATAGAGATGTTGAGGCAAAAAGAGTCGATAGAAAGAAAAAAGATCCAGCTAAAGCCTTAAATGAAGAAAAAAAATTAGCTACTGCTTAATTTTTTATATAAATTATTACATCATGAAAAAGTCTTTTAGCGTTGATACGACGTTTAACAATATGCGTATTGATCGATGGATAAGAAATAACCTAGGCGATATTCCACAAGGCCTAATAGAAAAAAGTTTAAGAAGTGGAAAAATTAAACTTAATAACAAGAAGATAAAAAGCTCTCAAAAAGTAAAAACAGGAGATGCTATTGATTTGTTTAACTTTAATTATACGGAAACTATAGTTCAAAAAAAAATAAAATTTTTACCCTCAGAAGAAGTTGTTAAAGAAAATGAAGATTTAATAATTGATAACAACGATGATTTTATAGTATTGAATAAAAGTTCTGGTATTTCAGTACAGGGTGGAACAAAATCTAAAAAAAATCTAGTTGATATTTTTGCTAAAAGTGAAATTTTTCAAAATACAAAACCCTTTTCTGTCCATAGATTAGATAAAGACACGTCAGGTGTTTTTATTATGGCAAAGCATAGAGAAGCAGCACAATTACTAACTTCTTTATTTAGACTAAGAAAAGTTCACAAAACTTATTTAGCTATATGCCATGGCGAACTTCAAAAAGATTCTGGTGAGTGGAATGATGATCTTACTAGATATGACAATGATAAAGAAATAGTAGAAAAAGCGAGAACACTTTACAAAGTTTTAGACAAGAATTCTATTTGTAGCTTAATTGAGATGAAGCCTATAACAGGAAGAAAACATCAACTTAGAAAACAACTGTATGCTGTCGGTTGTCCGATTTATGGTGATCAAAAATATAAGTTTAGTAATACCGATAAAGCAATTAATAAAAACTTAATGCTTCACTCTTATCAAATCAAATTTATGATCAAGAATAAAAAATATACTTACACTGCATTGTTACCAGATTATTTTAAAAAACTTTTAAAAACTAAAAGACTTAGTTTTCTAAGTTCTTAGTAAAATTATTAACGATCACACTACTTAAGTTACCATAGCTTTGATCATTAATTTCTTTGAGATTAGTGACACCTTTGTCTAAAATACCACAAGGAATTATATTTTTATATTTATTAAGGTTATTATTAATATTTATTGCAAAGCCATGATAAGCAATCCACTTACTTACTCTAACGCCAATAGCAGCAACTTTCTTAGTGCAATTTTTGTCATCAATCCAAATACCAATATTTTTAGGATCTCCAAATGATTTAATGTTATATTCAGATAGACTTTCAATAATAGTTTTTTCAATTAATGTTATAAACTTCCTTATATTTTTATTCCTTTGTTTTAAATCTATGGCAAAATAACAAATTAGTTGACCAGGTCCATGGTAAGTAATTTTACCACCTCTATTTGTTTTAATTAAATTGATATCCTTATTTAAAATTTCCGTTTCTTTATAACTAGTTCCAGCCGTATAAATTTCATCATGTTCTAAGATCCAAATTAAATCACCCTTTTTGTTGTTATTTATATCTATTAATCTTTGCTCTAGTAATTTTATAGCATGTTCATATTTTATTGGTTTTATGGACTTTTTAATTTCTATATTCATTTAAAAATTGTATTATTGTTATTATGTACTAATAGTGCAAAATTGATTTATAGGTAAATTTATGTCTTTAATAAAAAAAATAAAAGATAAAAAAGTTAATTTTGTGTTCAATAGAGAGTACTTAAAAGTTGTTACTACCAAGATTGCTAACAATGATGCTCAATTTATTACCAATTCATTTAATGAAATGCACCCGGCTGATGCAGCTGACATTATTGAGCTTCTTGGGCAAAATGATAGGGAAAGTTTAATAAAACTTAATAATTTTAATATTGATCCTGAGGTTTTTATTGAACTTAATGAATCTGTTCAATCTGAAATCATTGCCTATCTTTCATCAGATTCAATTGTTAAGCTTTTAAAAAACCTTGAGTCAGATGATGCGATTGCCATCTTGGAAAATGTCGATGAGAAAGACAAAAATGATATCTTAAGCTTATTACCACCAAAAGACCGTTTTGCTTTACTTGAAAGCTTAAGTTACCCAGAAGATTCTGCAGCTAGAATTATGCAGCGTGAGTTTACGGCCACACCCAGTAATTGGTCAGTAGGACAAACAATCGATTACTTACGTGAAAATAAGGATTTGCCAGAAGAATTTTTAGAAATTTTTATTGTTGATGAAGAATTTAAACCCATCGGTACCGTTCCTTCATCCAAAGTATTAACAACTTCTAGAGATACAAAAATGCTTTCTATTATGTCGGAATCCCAACTACTTATTCCGGTGGATATGGACAAAGAGGAAGTTGGTAACGTGTTTGAGAACTATAATTTAAACTCTGCGGCTGTAGTAGATAAAACTAACAAATTAGTCGGCATGATTATGTATGATGATGTTTTAACTGTATTAAAAGAAGAGGCTGAAGAAGATGCGTTGAGATTAGCTGGGGTAGGAGATGAAGAAATTACAGATGGGGTTTTTACAAAAACTAAAAGAAGATTTAACTGGTTGTTATTAAATTTATTTACTGCTTTTCTCGCAACTTGGGTTATTAGTTTATTTGGTGCAACAATCGAGCAGATGGTTGTATTGGCATTTTTAATGCCAATAGTTGCTTCAATGGGTGGAAATGCTGGAATGCAAACACTAGCTGTTACTATTAGAACTTTAGCAACAAATGATTTAACAAAAAATAATATCTCACAAAATATTCTTAAAGAATTTAATATAGGAATTTTAAATGGTATTATTTTTGCATTAATCAGTGCATTTGTCGTTCAGGTATGGTTCCAAGATTCCTTACTTTCAATGATCATATCTATGTCAATGATTGTAACTATGATTGTGGCTGGATTGTTTGGTATTCTTGTACCATTAACGTTAAAGAAAATGAACATTGATCCAGCTATTGCGTCCAGTGTATTTGTAACAACTATAACAGATGTTATTGGTTTTGTTTCATTCTTGGGTGTTAGTGCTTATTTCCTTTAAAAATTATCTATCAGTCTTACACTGTTTAAATAATATGCAACAAAAATTTTGAAGGGCTTGTTATAAAGATTAGTACCTAGATTGGATAAATTTCTACATTCAAGGTAATCTATTTTAATATTAAATTTTTGAATAAGTTCATTTTTAAAAATTTTAATTAGATTGTTTGAATTGTTTTTATTCTTACGTATTAAACGCTTTAAATATAATAATTGATTAGCAATTAATCCTGCGGTGTTAAGATTAGCTTGATTCAATAGACTGTTTCTTGAAGACAAAGCAACTTTATTAGAATTTCTGATAGTTATGGATGAGTAAACTTTAGACTTATATTTTTTTTCAATGAATTTTTTAACTAAAAAAAATTGCTGATAATCTTTTTCACCCATAAAAATTATTTGTGGGGATATTATTTTTACAAAACGATTTAAAACATCCAAAACACCTTCAAAATGACCTTTTCTAAATTTTGCACATAATATCTTCTCTGATTTTTTAAGTGAAATTTTATATTTATCTATATCTTTATAAATTTGATTTACAGTTGGTAAGTAAATATAGTCAACTTTTAATCTTTTGAGCACTCTAAGGTCTTTTTTTAGGCTTCTGGGATAGGATTTATAATCTGCTTTATTGTTAAATTGAGTAGGATTAACAAAAATACTAACCATTGTTTTTTTACATTTTTTTTTGGATTTTTTGATTAGGGACTCATGACCTTTATGCAGATTTCCCATCGTTGGTACAAACCCCAATTCTTTTTCACTATTAACTGCCTTATTTAAATCTGTTATATGTTTTATTAATTTCATTTGTAATAATAAGATTAATAAGTAAAACATTTATATGATTAAACAAGCTATTATTCCCTTGGCAGGATTGGGTACGAGACTGTTGCCACTAACAAGTGTTTTTGCTAAAGAGCTTCTCCCTATTAATGGCAAACCAGGATTGGAATATATTTTAGATGAATGCATCGAAGCAGGAATTAAAGAAATCATTTTTATTATTTCACAAAAAAAAAATATGATTAAAAAATATTTTTACAATGATGAATTTTATAAAAATATTATCAAACGCAAAAAAGATCCACGAATCATAAGTGAATATAAAAAAATATTAAAATACAAAAAAATGATTAAATTTGTATTTCAGGATAAGCCACTAGGAACGGGTGATGCTGTTCTTAAAACAAAAAAATTTATTAAAGATAAATATTTTTTAATGTTATTACCAGACGACTTGATTATCCAAAAGAATTGTTCCAAATCTATGATTGCTGTTCATAAAAAATATAAGGCAGCTGTTATGGCTAGCATGAAGGTCGCCAAAAGTGAAGTCAGTAGATGGGGCATATATAATGTAAAAGAAAAAGTTGATAATAAAAATTTTATAATTCAAAGCGTAGTTGAAAAACCCTCTAGTAAAGAAGCACCATCTAGTAACGCTGTTATTGGAAGATATATACTACCTAAGACAATCTTTAATAAATTATCCAAACTTAAGCCCGGAAGAGGTGGAGAAATTCATATCACAGATGCTATTCAATCTTTAATTCAAGATAAAAACAAATTTATTGGACATAATTTTTCTGGTAAATATTTAGATTGTGGGACGATGAAGGGTTATATTAATTCAACTCTGGAGATTTCTAAAAAATGAAATTATGTATGATAGGAACGGGCTACGTTGGACTTGTTAGTGGTGTTTGTTTTTCAGATCTTGGTAACGATGTTATTTGTGTGGATCGTGATCAAAAAAAAGTTGAGGATTTAAAAAAAGGTATTATCCCAATTTATGAACCAGGTTTAGATGAATTAGTTTTAAAAAATTTTAATAATAAAAGATTAAAATTTTCTACAGATTTAAAAGATTCAGTTTTAAAGTCAGATATTATATTTATTTGTGTTGGTACACCTACAAAAAAAAATGGTAACGGTGCTGATTTAAGTCAAATATATAATGTAGCTAAAGAAATAAGAAGTTCTATTTCTAAATTCAAGATCATAATAACCAAGTCTACTGTACCAGTCAGTACTGGGGATGAGATTGAAAAAATTATTTTACAAAAAGTATCCAATAAAAATTTTTCAGTTGTTTCAAACCCTGAGTTCTTAAGAGAAGGTGAGGCTATTAGAGACTTTACTTACCCTGACCGAGTAGTAATTGGTACAAAAGATAAAAAATCTAACAAAATTCTAAAGAACCTTTACTCACCATTAATATCAAAGGGAGCAAAATATGTTAATACCTCAAGAAGAGCTGCTGAGTTAATTAAATATGCATCTAACGCTTTTTTAGCAACTAAAATAACTTTTATTAATGAACTAGCAAATTTATGTGAAAAAATAGATGTTAATATCGAAGACATTTCTATTGGGATAGGTCTTGACAAAAGAATTGGCGGACGTTTCTTAAGAGCAGGCCCAGCTTATGGTGGTTCTTGTTTTCCAAAAGACACTAAAGCTATAGTTACTACCGCAGATAAGCATAAAACAAATTTATCAGTTATCAAATCTGTGATTAAATCTAATCAAAATAGATCCTCACTGTTATTAAAAAGAGTTGAAAATATTTTCAAGTATAAGATTAAAAATAAAAAAATATGTTTTTTAGGTGTTACTTTTAAAGCAAATACTGATGATATGAGAGACTCATCAAGCTTGTCTATGATACCTGCATTGACTAAAAAGGGTGCTATAGTAAATTATTTTGATCCAACTGGTGAGAAAATGGATTTTAAAAAGTTAAAAAATGTTAAATTTTCTGACAATATTATTTCTGCAATAAAAGATGCTGACTTAATTATTATTCATACAGAGTGGAATGATTTTAAATCAATTAACTTCAAAAAATTTGTTCAAAATAAAAAATTTGTTATTTTTGATATGAGAAACATTTATTCACCATCTAAAATGAAAGAATTAAAAATTAACTATTTTGGTGTAGGCCGTTAATTTAATTCAAAAATAGCATCAACTTCTACAGAAACACCAAGAGGTAAACTACTTGCACTAACCGCTGCCCTAGTATGCATTCCTGCATTACCAAACACTGCAACTATTAAATCTGATGCACCATTTATTACTTTTGGTTGTTCAATAAAATCATCTGTTGAATTAACAAAACCAGTTAATTTAACACATGATTTAATCTTTGATAAATCTTCATTACAAGCTTTTTTAACTTGTGAAATTATACTTAAACCACATCTCCTAGCAGCTTCATAACCATCATCAGTTTTTAATTCTTTTCCAATTTTACCTTTTATTAATTCACCATTGGCAGAAATTGAAATTTGGCCTGATATAAAAAGTAATTTACCAACAATTTTTGATGCAAGATAAGAGCCAACAGGAGCTTTAGCTTCTGGTAGCTCTAATTTTAATTCATTAATTTTATCTTCAAATGACATTATTTATTACAAGCAATTTTTACTGTTTTTGTTTCTTTGTCATAACAAGAGTTATTTCCTATATTCTTAATACTCTTACTTATATCTGGCATATAAGTTGTGCAAGAGGTCAAAGCCAATGCTGCAATAATCAATACAATTTTTTTCATTTTTTTTTCTTTCGATTAGATTTATTTTTTTTACTTTTATCGTATCCTTTTCTTTTCTCAATGAATATTAATGCCTCTTCCATATTTAGCTCATTTGGATCTTTTTCTTCAGGTATAGTTGCATTTAATGTTTTGTACTTGATGTAAGGTCCATACTGGCCCTTCATTACTCTAACAGGTTTCTTATCCTCAGGATGCTCTCCAAGGTCTTTTATGATTGATGCTGACATTCTTCCAGGTTTAGCTTCAGCTATAAGGGTAATTGCTCTATTTAAACCAATTGAAAAAATCTCCTCTACATTCTCAATTCTAGCCGATTTATTTTCACATTTTAAATATGGACCAAATCTTCCAGAGTTTAAAATTATATCTTTTTGATTTTCAGGATTAATACCTAAACTCTTTGGAAGAGAGCACAAAAATTTTGCCCTATCTAAATCAATACTATCTAAAGTTATTCCTTTTGGTAATGATACATTTTTTAAATTATTATCTTCTTTGACTGCCTTTTTTTTTGTTTTCTTTTTTTTTTTAACTTCAACTATCTCTTCTTGTTTAATTTCTTCATTTTTTTCATATTGAATATATGGACCAAATCTCCCATTTTTTAGGTACATATCATTACCATTTTCATGTTTACCGATAAATTTTGGTTCTGCTAATTGAGATTGGGCAGCAGCTTTTGCTTTGGATAAAGGTCTTGTAAATTTACAATCTGGATAGTTAGAACATCCTATAAAAGCTCCACCTCTAAAACTATTTTTCAAACTTAAAGAGCCGTCACTACATAATTTACATTGACGATTGATGTTTCCATCTTTATCTCTTTCAAAAATTAAACTTCCCAAGCTATCATTAAGTAAATCTAAAACCTCTCTAGTTCTTTTTTCTTTAACATCAGAAACATTCTGATTAAAATCTTTCCAAAACATCTCAAGAACTTTTATCCATCCTTCTTTACCAGTTGTTATGTCATCTAATTGATTTTCCAATTCTGCAGTAAAATTATAATCCACATATCTAGAGAAAAGTTTTTCAAGAAAAGCAGATATTAATTTGCCTCTATCTGTGGGGTGAAATCTTTTATTAATTGCCTCTGCATAGCCTCTTGTTGATATAACTGAGATGATACTTGCATATGTTGAGGGTCTTCCAATACCTAATTCTTCTAATTTTTTAACTAAACTTGCCTCTGAATATCTTGGTGGTGGTTGTGTAAAATGTTGCTCCTCCATTAATGCTTCAATG
>Ga0209709_10001371_pt1 | contig 22533 bp, 21 predicted proteins | sample ArcticOcean_MG_C_2_FD_187435 | JGI IMG/M metagenome (GOLD analysis project Ga0209709, IMG submission 187435) | Marine microbial communities from western Arctic Ocean - ArcticOcean_MG_CB4_136 (SPAdes) (version 2) | ecosystem: Environmental > Aquatic > Marine > Oceanic | place: Arctic Ocean...
TTTCGAATCCACCGCAATACCAGGCTATGCGATCTCGGCTTGTATCTCGCCCACCTACAAGACCGTCATAAGAGTGATGTCACTGGGGTGGACTAATGAAGGTCGCACTGAAGGGCTACGGGCATGACCATGCCATTGAATTAGATGCAGGCTCGACCGTTAAGCAGGCATTAGAAATAATTGGAATACACCCTTCTACTGTAATTGTAAGCCACGAAGACATAATTCTACCACATACTACCGTTTTGAACGCTGATGTGGCTCTGGACTTGACAATAGTCAGTTCAGGTGGCTGATTACATGTAGATGGAATCTGGTGATTCCGATAATTCATAAACTAAATCTGGGGCTTTGCCTGGATGCAATTCTTTCAGTTTATCTGCTAGTCTTGCGGTAGCATCGATTGGTACAGGAAGGGGAAGACTCCACCATCTACGAATCGTTTCCAAAAGGAGTTGCGATGCTATGGGGTCAGCGGAATTACCGATAGTTGTTGCAATAGTGCAAGATGTTTTGACATTCTTGATTGGACCCATTGCAGTAATTAGTGCTGCCATTCCAATAACTCCTGCCTTTGGCTCATTTCTTCTAACATCCACACCCATGGCTTCCAAATCAATCCGGTAACTGGGTGAACTTGTGATAGTGAATACTTCCTTGCGTTCTGCTTCTGCAGACATTCCTGCCAAAACTAGAACTTCTCCTCCTTCGAATAAATCGAGAACCGATACGGCCATCTCATGCTGGCCTTCAGGAGTCATTGGCTGAGCATCACCAGTTAGAGTGTACACTTCTTTGCCATCAACGATTACCCTAGAGAGCATAACATGGGGTGGGGCTAGTAAACCATCAGCATCGAGTTTGGCAAGAGGAGGGAGTGCAGGATGAAGTATGCGTGCAATCGGCTCAGCATCAAGTTCAGCATTGACTGCATCGATTGCTAATTTTCCAACATCGCCAACCCCCGGCATGGCTACCAAAAGTAGGCTACCTGCCGTTGAAGGTTTCGAAATCCAATCGATGAGAGCGCCCATGAAAGAGACAACGTCTTTCGACGCGGTATAATGATTCGCCTCATTCTTCTTCGTTAGATGCCAAAGTTGGGAGTGTATTTGCCCAACCGCTTTCTTCAACACCGTTGATTTGTCTTCGCAAATGAGCACGCGTATCTTCGGGTGACCACTTCATTGGTGCTGCTGCTTGAGCAATACCTCCGCACTTAGAACAAGATGTCGAGAGGCAATGCGTGCCACAATCCTTGCATTTCTGCATTTGTTGACGAGCCATTTCACTCCCTCTCTGCCTCAGCAGTTCCACCTGCGGTTTGGACGACTTCGATACACGCTGTAGTTGCGTTACCCCATCCGTCTTCGGCTGTTTTGAAGTCCGGTGCCTTTAGATCAATGCGATAAGATGGTGCGCCATCATAATGGCATGTTACAATTAGTTCCGCTTCTTCATTCGAGACGCCTTCCGCTGCCAATAGTGCTGCTCGAATAACTTCAATGCCTTCTGCTTGGTCTACGTTTAGAATGAATCGACCACGAATTACTACAGTATCTGGAATAATATTCTTGACGGCTATATCGATGAATGTCGCAATCCAATCACCTTCGAATCCTACTTCAGTAAGTGATTCTGGAGTTTTAGCAGCCTCTTCGAATGCACCATACAATGTTGCATAGGATTCTACGAGTTCCATTTGAGTCTCGGCTAGTTCTTCATCAGACCATCCGACTTGCTCAGCTAATACTTTCAGAAGTTGAGTTGCTCTTGCTTCGTTCTTCCATTCTGCAAGGCGATCTCTCTTACGCTCTTCACTAACTGATTTTAGAGATAACTCCAGCGATTTCTTGTCTTTACGTGCTCTTAGAACTTTACAGATAAGACGCTGACCTGGACGGACGAATGAACGGATATTCTTTACCCATCCACTTGCAATTTCACCAATGAATATGAATCCTTCAATGCCATCGTATTCATCGATGTCGACATATGCGCCGTTCTGCTTTACTTCACGCACAATGGCGACAACAAGTTCGCCTTCCGAAGGTCCACCTTCAAGGAGATTCTTTGCCATGGAGGTCAGGCCTCCATTTATTCAAGGGACTCAACGACATCGCAGCCGACCAACTGGGCCTTGCCCCCAGACGGGTTTGTTAGAGTTGCACCGCAAACTGTACACGAAATTACAGTTGTAGCACGAGAAAATATAGTGCTCTCATTGGAGCAATCACGGCATGATACTTTTAGGAAATTAGCAGACATATTATTCACCCTCAGTTATCGATAAGTTCGAATTTCTTAGCACGTTGACATGGAGCATAGTGCGCCTTTCCTGTTTCAGTGCAACGGAATAGGATGTTTACGCGCTTGGTCGGCTTCTCGCGACCATCTGGCTTAGGACGTGGGAAACCACGGTATCCAGCCATGACTCGGCGGAAACGTCTCTGACCCCACTTTAATTCGCTAGCGCGCTTCTTCTTTACGCGCTCTACGGTATGCATGGTGTGCTTACCAGCACTTGGGCTGTAACGCTTTACTTGACGTGGCATCTTTACCATAGTCTCACCTTGAGCATTCGGCCCACATGCGTCCTCTATTTAGTGGTGACGGATTACCCAAAATACCAAACCAGCCCACTGAGGGCGGGATTACCGGTGATGTTGATAAATCAGAGTGTCGCCGTCCGTGTATGGATTCGGCGCTGGAAGCTGCGATTTGGTTTTGGATTCCTCTTCTTTTGATACCATTAGGCATGTGGTTGAGTCTTAGTGGCAAGGCCAAAACTCCTGGTAAAATTCTGGCACTCGCTAGTTTTGTATTGATCTTAATCTCATCTTGGACTGTACCTTCATCCGATTCCACTGCATCTGGCCATCTTCTTCTCTCAATACTGGCGCCATCTTTGCTCATGGTATATGGCGTGCATGGAATGATTTTTGGCGGGGATGTACCTGTTGGTAAATTAGATTCAAGCGCCCGATGGAGTGGGGCTTTAGCAGTTGTAATTTCATTAACAATACTCTGTTTGATGCATTGGTACAATTTAACTCCACTATGGCGAGATGGTGAGATAAATCCCTATTGGATTGTATTCTGGCCAACATTCCTATTGTTTGCTACATCGTTATTATCGGTTTCAGCAATCGCTTTAGTCGGGTTTGGAGAAAACAGATTGAACGAAGCGATGAAACTATCAGCACTTTCCGTACTGATGGCAGGAATAGCCTTGGTTGCAATGCTGTTTGATGGATATTTCACTACCGCTGAGGAATTTAGAAACTATCTCTGGCTTGCAGCAGCAGATATTTCGGGGATTGTGGCGGGTGTCCTTCTCGCAATTGCAGCATTTGCAATTGTGATATGGAGTTACGAGAAATCATTACCATCACCTGCTAGTTCACCTCCGCCCAGTGAAGAAGAAATCAAACATGTCATTTCAATTGCAAATTCCCACATTGGAGGTGAAGAAGAATGAGAGATGGCGTTTCTTCATGGAAATTACTTGCACTGGCGTCAATATTGCCAATTCTTGTCTTGATTACAATCAATCTTTCAATCGGTGACAGCAACCATTCAGAATCATTCAAGAGGTTTGGCAATGCATTATTGACGTCATATGTGCTGATGGGAATTCTACTATTGGGCAATCTCTTCTTCTACGCTGATTCCCGGCATAGACCATTTGCACCACTGGTTGGGATGATGGTAGCTATCGGAATTGGTCTGCTGGTGACTTGGGCGCTGGTCTCCAATGATGATTTACTACTTGAGGCAAATAGTGGTCTGCGGGCCCAAGTGCTATCCAATATTGTTCATATGTTAATTAGTGCAACAGCCATGCTTTTGGCTGCAGTACTTGCTATTGGTACGACGTTTGCAATGATTACAGGACGCAAAAGACGAATTCTGTTCGAAGAAGAAGAGTAATCGTGCCCGTCCGTCGGTTTGATAAAGGAAGGGCCGGTGGCCCAGTCGTCAGGTGATATCATGTCAAAGGGTACTCCATCTATGGGTAAGAGGCAGAAGACCACCCATCTCCGTTGCCGCCGCTGTGGTCGCAACGCATACCACAAGCAGAAGAGCGTCTGTGCATCTTGCGGATATGGCGCTACTTCTAAGATTCGTACTTTCTCTTGGGCAAAGAAGTCTCATCGCCCCTGAACACCCCTCTTTGTTAGAGAAAGTGCTGTAAGGTCCCAGCGGTTCGATTAAACTGGGCGAGACATATGTGTGGCATAATTGGTCTCGTCGGTCGCCGTGGTTACCACATCAATCAGTTACTCTATGATGGGCTCACTGTTCTACAACACAGGGGTCAAGATGCCGCTGGAATGATGACTGAACACGAAGGGAAATATCATCTTCGCAAGTCCACCGGTTTAGTCAAGGATGTTTTCTTCAAACGCCATATGCAAAATCTCCTCGGGTCGATTGGAATCGGTCATGTTCGTTATCCAACAGCCGGCTCATCTTCAGTTGCTGAAGCTCAACCGTTCTACGTAAACTACCCATTCGGTATATCTCTCGCTCACAATGGTAATCTAACCAATGCAGAGGAAGTAAAGAATCTGTTAACCAGTATACACCGAAGACATGTCAATACTACTTCCGATTCTGAACTACTGTTGAATCTCTTAGCAATGGAATTACATTCCCGTACCCAGAATGTTCAGATAAATGGGGAATTACACGTTGATGTCAATACAATCTTCGATTCAGTATCTGCTCTTCACGACCAGATAACCGGCGGATATGCTTGTGTCTCTTTAATCTCAGGCTATGGAATTCTAGCATTCCGTGATCCTAATGGAATTAGACCACTTATATTCGGCAAGCGTGAAATCGATGGTGAAACCGAATGGGCAATCGCTAGCGAATCTGTTGCAATCCATGCACTTGGGTTTGAGGTGGTTAGAGATGTTGAACCAGGTGAAGCGGTATTCATCACCTCAAATGGGCAGATGTTTTCTAGGCAGTGTGCAGCAGAGGTTCACCATTCACCTTGTATTTTCGAGCATGTATACTTCGCAAGACCAGATTCAATAATTGATGGAATCTCGGTTTATCAAGCACGTCTTAATCAAGGACAAAGATTGGCTGAGAGAATATTGGAGCAATTTCCAGACCATGATATCGATGCGGTCATTCCTGTTCCAGACTCGGGGAGATATGCTGCTTTACAGATGGCAGGAGCTTTGGGTGTTGAATATCGAGAAGGTTTTGTCAAGAATAGATATATTGGGCGTACATTTATCATGCCAGGTCAAGCAATGCGTAAGAGGTCGGTTAGGCGAAAATTAAATGCAATTCCACACGAGTTTTCTGGCAAAAATGTTTTGCTTGTAGATGATTCGATAGTTAGGGGCACAACCTCTGCTCAGATTGTAGAAATGGCTCGAGAAGTTGGTGCAAACAAAGTGTACTTTGCTTCTGCAGCACCACCGGTAAGACATCCAAATGTGTACGGTATAGATATGCCAGCAGTAACAGAATTCATCGCCAATGGAAAAACAGTCGATGAAATTGGAGAAACAATCGGTGCTGACCGATTATTCTATCAAACTCTAGAGGATTTAGTCGAAGTTACTAGTGTCAATGGCGAACAATCTTGGGATACCAGTTGTTTCAATGGGGAATATATCACAGGGGATGTCACTCAGGATTATCTAGATGAACTTGAAGCCGCTAGAAATGATTCTGCTAAAGATATCGATAAAGAACCTGAAGGCACTATTGAACTTCACAATGACGAGTGAGGTGCTTTGATGCAGCAGGCTTGGATTCTTCGCTTCGGTGAACTTGGTCTCAAAAGTAAAATCGTCCGTCGACAATTCCAATACGCCTTATCTCGAAACATGGAGGCATTGGCAATAAATTCCGGAATATCACTATTCCAGGATAGAATAAGGAGCATGGAAGTAGTGAGTAGCGACTCATCGAGTGTTGAAGCCGAAGAACTACTTTGTCATGTGTTAGGAGTAGTTGCAATCGACCCTGCCAAAGTTATTTCAGAAACCATCGAGCCAATGACCGTGGCTAAAGCGATTCTAGCGAACGATGAAAATGCCGGAAAAGCCCGTACATTTGGAGTGAGAACACGTAGAGTTGGGCCAAAAGGGAAGTATAGTTCACAACAATATAGTGGCCAAATCGGGCACGACCTTTGTCTTCTAGACGATTCACTTTCCGTGAATTTAACAAACCCAGATATGTGGGTCAGGTTAGTGATGGAACCAAAGAAAATCTGGTTGTTAGGTGACCGGATTGCGGCAGCAGGTGGCCTACCTCCAGGTGTACAAGGGGATGTTCTTTGCAGGGTGAAAGATGAGAATTCATTACTTTCTGCATTTCTAATACTACGTCGTGGTTCACGCCTAATACCAGTGGATGGGTGTGATGAAAAATTGCTAGATATTCTAAGAGCTTGGGACCCATTCCTTGGCCGCCATTCGGTAGTTAAGGGTCAAAGTGGTGAGAGAAAGTTGCGACATCCATGGGGAGTAGTCGGCCTTTCTGTAACAGAAGGAGAATCACTTATTCAGAGACGAGAATCTGATGTCAAGACAGTTCCAATTTCTACTTTAGAACCATTATGCGCTTGGACCGAAGAAGAGATAGAAGACCTTTCTAAGCATATTAGAATGCCAAACTTACACCCATGCATGCCAAACTTGGAAGCATGGGTATCATGAATGATGGCTTTGCTGTCGATTACATGGCGCTAACAGTCCCGGTCATTAACAGGCTCGAAGCGACAGCCCGAGTTACTGCAGTCTCAAGTGGGAAAAACCTAGCGTTTGGTCAAGTAGATGGGCGTTTAGTCATCGGTTCTGATGAATTTAAACTCGCTTCTATCACCGGCCTTTATGAATTTCCTTACGGGGATGTAATCGTTGGTAATAGCGATGGCTTGTTTACATTTAGAGATGGTAAGGAAGTCAAATTTCAAGAGCATGCTACCGGCATAGATTTGATTACAGGAAACGGCAATAATGCAATCGCAATCGACGGTATGGGCCGTGCTCATTTACTAGATTCGAAAAGCAATAGCATCTTACTTGATGTAAACTCAGTATTATTTGTAAAAATAGGACCTACAGTTGCCATAGCTACAGAGTCCGGTCAAGTTTACACCTACTCACTTGATGGTCTAAAGACCTGGGAGAGGCCGATGCGAGGTGATGTGGGTGAGAGGATAACCGCAATCGGTTGGAATCAAGACCTATTGATTGTGGCTCGAGAAGGACATGGCTTGGTGCCTGGTGAAGAAGAAGCTCTAGAGATTGAACATTGGAATAATGGCGATTTAGTCAAGCGACTCGATGTTAATCATAGAGTGGTAGCCATAGATGGGGCATGGATGGGATTGGATATGGGCGGCTTGATGTGTGACGAGGAAATTGTCGCAGAGTTACATCATCCCGCTCACATTGTAATCGACAGAGGGGATTATGCTCTAGTTGGTTCTTGGTTTCATTTACATCGAATCTCATCACAAGGCTCCGAATGGTCTGTTGAGACAAAAGGTATCGTTGAGTATGTTTCGACAAATAATGAAGGTACTGCTGTACTAATCTCAGGGTTTGATCAAAATGATTACACCGATTCAGAACCAGTAGTAGTAATAGACTCAACTGTTGCACCAGTTGCTTTGATTGAAGAAGATACTGCAATCGATGATTGGGGTGACGCTCCAGTTATCGAAGTTAGTGCAGAGGATATCTATGGTGATGAAACATCTATCGAGGAATTGGCGGGAATTTCACAACCCGCTGCCTCAGATCAATCAGGTCTTCTCGACGCACTAAATGATGAAATTATACAAGAAGATACGAAGGAAGAGGAAGAGGATTTGATGTTTGCATTATCTTTGGATGCTGAAGAAATAATTTCACCATCGCCCGATGCAGGTGGTGACCAAAGTTTGGTTGCAGAAGAAGATGGTACTGCAGTAGTCACTCTTGATGGAAGTGGAACTAGAGACCCTCAAGAGAGAATCGCATCTTGGTCGTGGGTAGATAGTAGCGGCAAAGAAATCGCAGATTCACCTACACTTAGAGTTCGACTAAATCGTGGAAGGCATCGCTTGGAATTACGTATCAAAGATAATGATGGCCGTTGGTCATCAGATTCTATAGATGTAAGGATTGAGTGACATGACCTCTTCTCCAAACATTTGCCATTTCTTCGTAACTGCCTTGCAGCAACGCTGTAGTATTGTTACAAATACAGATAATGGTAATACCGTAATTATTGATGGTGGTGGTGATTCTCAAAGAATCATTCAATGGATTGATTCAGGAATCGGTGAGCCTGATCATCAAATTGGAGAATATGATGGTCCTCGCAAGGTTATTGCTCTAATCAATACTCATGCACATTTCGACCATAGTGGCCACATACCTTACCTCAAAGAGCATTACAGCCTAGATTGGTGGCTTCATGAGGACGATTTCTATCTACAGAGTCTAGCTCAAGAATCAGGGAAAAGTTGGGGTTTTACGCTTCCAGAACCAGCGGTCGCTGAAAATACTTGGAATCATGGTGAGATTCATGAATTTGGTCAAATGCAATTCGAAATCATCCATACACCTGGCCATACTCTTGGTGGTTGTTGTTTACGCTTGATAGTTGATGATGGACCCGACCATTTGTTTGCAGGTGACACATTATTCCAAGGTTCAATTGGAAGAACCGATTTACCAGATACCGGTGGGGACCTAGAACTGCTACTCAGTATGATTAGGCAACGACTCTGGCCGTTATCAGGTGACACAGTAGTTCACCCTGGGCACGGACCTTTGACAACGATAGAGGCGGAAAAGAATAACAATCCATTCCTTAATGAGGGATTCCGTGGCCGTGGGTCTTGGATGTAATCAAGACATCATTGCTAAAAGAGCCGATTCCAATACTGGCAATGTCTCTTCCCAGGTTGCTACAATTCCATAATCTGCATGTGCAAAAATTGGAGCATCAGCATCTTTGTTTATTGCGACGATGTACTTTGATGAACGCATACCTGCAAGATGCTGAATTGCACCGGAAATGCCTACTGCAATGTATAGGTTAGGATTTACCGTCTTTCCTGTCTGTCCGACTTGCATGGAATGTGGAATTTCGTCCCAGGTATCAACTGCAGCCCGTGATGCACCTACTGCAGCACCGAGAACATCAGCAATCTTTTCAAGATGTGAAAAATTATCTGGGCTTCCCATACCTCTTCCACCAGAAATTATGATGTTAGCTTCTGCGACATCTAATCGTGCAGAGGCACGTGCAATAATTTCCTGAACCGCGGTTAATACATCTCCTGATTGGTCGACTACGGATACATTTGCAGCGCTTGAAGCGGCTGCAGGGAAAATATTAGCACGAACTGAAATTACTGCGTCTCCTGATAGCGCAACAGTTTGCATAGCCTTACCTGAGTAGATAGGGCTAGTCAGATTCATTCCATCGATTGCAACTACATCCTGTACTACGGATAAGCCGCGTCTTGCAGCAATACGTGCTGCTAGGTCCTTCGATTGCGGAGTGGCTGCTACGATTACAATTCCTGAAGGTGCGGCTGCATCAATAGCAGCAGCCCATGAAGCAGCATCATAGTTTTCGAAACATGTTCCCTTCACTGCAATAGTGCGAGCAGCGCCATCATAGCCCGCTCCATCTGCGATTGCAGGATCAACACATGGTACAACTACAGTAGGCGTTGTTCCAAGTGCAATAGCGGCACTAACTAATTCTGCTGTGACTTGGGCCATAGAACCCTTGTTGGTTTCTGCAATAATTATGCTTTCTGACATCCATTCCACCTCAAATTACGTTTGCTTCATCGCGTAGTAATCTAGCGACTTCTTCGGCTGAAGCGCCGCCTTCGTACTTCTTTCCAGCCGGTTTTGCCGGAGGTGAAGTCTGTGATACAATAGTTACACTAGATGCTGGTGAATCAGCACTAACGACGCTTACTTGTGCCCTCTTAGCCATCATGATACCTTTGACATTTGGTTTTCGAACCTTGAAATTACCTTTGTCACAAGAAATTACTGCATTGCCAGATACTGAGATTTTAGCATCACCATTTCCAACAGGGGCTGTTACGGTGAGGCCTCCATCAAATGAAGCCCCAGTGATGTTAGAGACACTAGACCATCCAAGGCGTTCAGCGATGCCTGGCCCAGTTGAGCCAGCGCCGGTATCAGCAGCAGTTTTACCGCAGTAAACAACTTCTGCTCCCAAGTCTGTGATCGCCTGCGATAGAGCAGATTGAATACTATTAGAATCCATTTCTGACCAGGAATCATTCCATACTCTTACAATCTCATCTACGCCAATAGCCTTAGCATCCTTCAGAACTTTATCTGCTTCGGAAGGTCCGAGTGTTAGAGCAGTGACGCTACCACCAGCTGATTCTTTGTGTTGTAATGCGGTTTCGATAGCGAATTCATCATACGGACTGATGACCCACTTTACTGCAGATAGGTCGACACGGTCTCCGTTGACGACAATTCTTGCATTGGTATCTGGAACGCGCTTGACTAGTACCACGATGTTTGGCATAAGATTCACCCTGCCCCCTTGGGGGTTGTTTGGTCCACCCAAAACTTGTTGATGAACCTTATCTACTCATTTCGTGAGTTCGTTAACAAGTTCAAGGGTCTTTGGGTTTTTCTCAAAGTGTTCTGAAACAGTTCCAAGACCCCTTGAAATTCCAGCCGCAACTCCCATTTTTGCATCGAATGGGTGCAAGGCTCCGCTAGCGATTGCGGATTTGAATGAATCAAGGTCAGTCCAAGTAGAAGGCTCTCCAAATTCGGGCTTTGGAGTAACGACCACTTCGCCAAATTCAGGGAGGATAATGTGTTGTATCAATTCATATACAGGTGAATCTGGTTGCTCAGGGTCAAGATACGCTTTACGCATTTTCTTCGCTAATTTCTGTTCATCATCATGGAGCAATATTGCACCATTAGGGTCCGATTTGCTCATCTTATTATCAAAAGAATCCATTCTTGTCCCTGATGATTTTAGCCCAGATATAATCGGTGTGTGCAGACAAGTTGCTTTGTACCAACCCCATCTGTCAGCAACATCACGCATGTACATGTGTGCTTTACGTTGGTCCATACCACCAATCGCTACATCGATATTCATCTCGAATATATCTGCAGCCTGCAGCGCAGGATAATAGAAACGAGATAAATCGCCATCGGATGAGTCTTCACTCCTTCCCATGATTGAGAATGTTCGGCGAACTCTTGCTAGACTCATATTTTTCGAACAGCGTAGGACCCTAGCCCAGTATTCTCCTGATTCCATAATGCTTGATGCCCATACAAAGCGCAATTGACCGGGGCCATCTCCTTCAGGTGGATTACCTAGCAATGCTCTAAATGTTTCTTCCATATACTTTGCAGTAGTCTGAATATCATCCATCTCTCCATCGAATTTATCGTTGACCCAAGCATGCCAATCTGCTAAGAAGATTAGGACATTTGTATTCGCATCTAACATTCTCCTTAGTTGCAAAGAGAGTACTTTCCAACCGATATGTGCTTTTCCCGATGGCTCAAAACCGACATAGCAACGAATGACTCCGTCACCACCTGCCGATGTTCCATCCGCCAAACAAGCAATCAAGTAATCGACGCCTACAGCCTCATCCACATCATCAATCATCATCTTCAGACGAGATAGTGCATTTTCATCGAGTTCTGCTACCCTCGGGTATCGCTCGACGAGACTATCCATTCATCTCACCTCAACTGAATAATTTGTTTAACTTCTCCGAAAGGGAGAGAGCACGAGTGCCGTTTCCTTCATCCAACTTCTGCTGTATTTCCGCCATCAATTCCTCAGCCTGTGATTTCTTTTCTGCAGTAACCGAATCACTGATGTCCATGAATTTACGAGCCATTGAAATCGCTGATTTCGACTTAGAAATTTTCTTTCCAGCTTCTTTAGCCTTATCGCCACGCTGCTTTGGAGAATACCCTGTTGCGTTGTCAAGGAAATTAGACCATCTAGATCGAGACTGCATAGCCTTCTCTCTACCGCCGTCAGAAGAAAGGAATTCAGAAAGGTTATCGCCTTTCATTTGAACAACATCAACCTGGAGTTTTCCATCCTCTGTATATTCAGCCTTTACGGATTCTAGGATTGCAAAAGATGCAGTAAATACTCCTTCAGCATTGACTTCAACTTCATTAAAATACTCGGTTGCTAGTTTAGCAAGACCTGCATTACCACCCATTGATTTAACCAAACCGCGCTTTACTTCGAATCTCTCCATGGCCCGGCCACACCCATGAGGGAGATAAGGGCTACCTTCCCAAAGGATGCTCAAGGCGGGGGCTTTTTGGTAGATACTCGTTCCCCGGGGTATGCGCAGGGTGGCAATAGTGCTGTGTTTTCTAATGTTGATGCCTTTGGCAGGCGCAACTCCTGAGGCAACAGTAGACATCACTCTTGAGAGAAGATTATCCGATGTAGATATCGGAATCAATGGCGGCGCTGTATCTCCAAATGGGCAAACTGTGCTGATTTTTGGAGAAGATGGATATGCGCATGTCATCTCTGCTGAACATGCAGATGATGAATCATATGATGTTCGTTTAGAGAATGAAACTACAAACAATCTTAATTCAGTATCTTGGCATCCGGCTGGAAAAAGCGCATTGCTTGTAGGTGATGCAGGTACAGTTCTAAGATATAATTCGACAAATCATGCTTTAGGTGAGGCAGAAGGGTCATTGTCAATTTCCTCTAAAGATATCAATGCTATACAATTCACAACAGGTTCTTCAGTTGCATACTTAGGTACCGATGATGGACAAATTTGGAAATATTATGCTGATACTTTCGTCATGATAGATAACGTAGCGGATTCACGGATTACAGATATCTCTTGCATGAAGAACGATAACATCTGCGTTGTTGCTACTGTGAATGACGGCCTTGCAGTAATTGACCAAGGCGATACGGTTACCTGGATTTCAAGTACCTTCGGCAACACATGGATTGGAGTAGCTTGTGAAGACCCAACTATGAATTCATGCACGGGGTTCGCTAGTGGTAAGAAAACCGCGTCAATCAATATCGACACCAGAGACACCACCAAATCAACTCTTGGTGAAGTTATCGGATTTGGTGGATTGAAAGGAGACTATATTGGGGAACACCCAGCCGCCGATTCATCCACAATTATCGCATTAGGTCCACTTGGATTGGTGCGTTGGAACCAATACACCGAAGAAGCATTTTTGATGTTCTCGAATGATAATGCCTCAGATGAAGACATATTCTTGAGTGGTGACCGTTATGCTATGGCATGGGAGAATTCAGAGAATACCGGTTTCCTTGTTACTGGTCAAGGTAGAATTGTTTCTTTTGTGCCAGCAAGCGAGGGAGCAGGAGGAGACATTCCAGTTTTCTTACTGGTATTGGTGGCATTATGTGTACCTGGAGTGTTCATTGGATTGATTTATTGGAATAGCCCATGGTTGCAACGACAGTATGCTAAGTTAGTGGGTCGTGGCAAAAAAGGTGAATAATTACCACCGAACCTTCATGAAGTTCATGCTACCGCATATGGAGCATGGAACCATACGAAGGTCTAGACTTCTACGATATCGAGTCGCTTTTGACCGAAGATGAAGTCATGATACGTGACATGGTACGTGAGTGGGTAGATGAAGAAGTTCTTCCAAAAATCGAAAAGGCTTGTGAAGATGGAGTCTTTCCGGATGAATGGAGAGTTGCTTTAGGAGAAATGGGCGTATTAGGCGCTCCACTGAAAGGCTATGGCTGTCCTGGACTTTCATATGTTGCTTACGGACTAATCTGTCAGGAATTGGAGAGAGGAGATTCTGGTCTCCGTTCATTTGCTAGTGTTCAAGGTTCTTTAGCAATGTATCCGATATGGGATTTCGGTAGTGAAGAGCAAAAGGAATACTATCTACCCAAGATGGCTTCTGGAGAATGGGTTGGTTGTTTTGGACTAACCGAGCCAGATTATGGGTCAAACCCAGGAGATATGATTACTAAAGCAGAAGATAAGGGAGACCACTATTTGCTAAATGGTGCAAAAATGTGGATTACTAACGGTACTATCGCAGATGTAGCAGTCGTGTGGGCTAAACTCGATGGAGTAATTCGTGGATTCATTGTTGAGAAAGGAGACGGCGGATTTAGCGCCCCTGAGATGAAAGGTAAGCATTCTCTGAAAGCTAGTGTGACCAGCGAATTAGTATTCCAGGATTGCAAGATTCCAAAGGACCGGATCTTACCTGATGTGGAGGGCCTACGTGGTCCATTTTCATGTTTAAACAATGCACGATTCGGAATTTCATGGGGTGCGCTTGGTTCTGCAATGGCATGTTTCCATTCTGCTAAGACATATTCCCTATCAAGAATTCAATTTGGTGTGCCAATCGCATCATTTCAATTGGTTCAAAACAAGTTAGCATGGATGCTTCGTGAGATAACCAAGGGCCAATTACTATCATACCACCTAGGTAGAAAGAAAGATGATGGAACATGGTTCAATGAACAGGTCAGCCTTGCGAAGATGAATAATGTAGACATCGCCCTTGAAATCGCTCGTGTAGCCCGAGATATTCACGGTGCAAATGGAATCCTAAACGAATATCCAGTCATGCGCCATATGGCAAATCTAGAGTCTGTTAAGACGTATGAAGGAACTCACGATATCCACAATTTGATTATTGGAAGATACATCACAGGTATCCAAGCGTTCACTCGATAACATCAATCAGGGCCAGTCCATGTTTTACAGTGCTCATATGCAGTACTGTTTAGAGCATCGTCCCAGATTCCTAATTCGTTAACCGGTTGGCCATCTGACCATTCGCCCATATTGCGGAGTTTTGGTGAATCTACTAATTTGCTCTGTGCGCTGGATGCTGCATTTTCATCACCGATACTTCTTGCAACGAGCCAATCTGCTTGCGATGCAACCCTGCGGTAGAACCCCCAATCGGCGAGTGAATCGTGAGTCTCTGCAGCAGGTACGTAATGGCTTGCAACCAATCTTGGGTATCCATGTCTGTCACTTGGAACTTCAATGAATAGTGCGTTGCCCCCTAGAAGTGCTTGGTGGTGCACTCCGAAACAATCATTGACACTCATGTCGTCTTCACTGATCACGACATGAGCCATGAATTCTTCCGGAATACCAGTGGTGTTAATCTGTAAATGGTCTTGAACGGGTCTTGCATATGGTGCTTCAAGATTGATGAATAATGATTCATTACCCCAGCCTCTTTCCAGTGACCAGTCCAATGCTAGTAATGCATATCCTGCGCCCAAACTGTGTCCTCCTATCATCAGATGATTTTCGTTAACTTGGGAAGGGAGTAGAGTTGTCATAAATTCTAACGCAGCATAAATAGCGATTGCTCTAGGGTTATGGAATGGATGATTGGACATTCCATCCTCTTCATGTAAATCATAGGTATCATAACCTGGGGGCTCCACATCTGAGGGGTATTGAACAAAAACAACAGCCATTCCTCGCGACGCAAGTTCGTTAAGCCAATCCTCATATGTACTGAAAAATGGATTTGCAAATCCATGGAGGATAATCGCTAGAGGCATTTCACCATCATAGTTCTGGGGTAATGAAAGGTAGACCGAGAATGTAACATCCTCTTCGTAGTCACCTTGTATACTTGCAACCTCTTCAGGCATAGGATATTCGTGAACAGTCGTTTTTACTGAGTATTGACCTTTTTCCAGTTCCAGTTCTGGTGGTGAAGGCGATAGACCAGCCATTGCTGAAAGCCCTGGTCCAATAAGCCATACTGAAAAGAGAACTAGGCCGATATGAAGGACACGTTTTAATCGAATATTCTTTTGGTCAAACGGGTTTTTTGGAAGTCCACTCACCATCAGTACTGCAAAAAGAATGATGAATCCATATGAAGTTGGCAATAGAATGAATGCCCCTCTTAGATAGGCGATATCTAACAATGTGAAAATCACCAATAATCCAGTGGTAAGTCCCAATATTAATGCGGCAATAACCTTCACCCAAGGTCCACTATTGTTACATCTAGTAAGTACAACCGGTGTCGTTAATAGGAAAAATCCAAATGTAAAAGTTCTCCACTCTCTAAGGAAAAATGTCCACTCAAGAGAGCGAATGGCCATTGGCCACAATGCTCCAGCGATGTCATTTCCCATGGCTAGTAGAACTATTGGCTCAAGAAGAGCGAGTAAGAAACCCGTCCCGAATAAAATTACCAATCTACGATTGGATGGCATATTCATCCATTTCACACCTTCAGACATCTGGTAGAAGTCCTATTTTTGAGAATCCAGTCCATACCGGGTTTAGCCAACCTGGGATAAATCTGTGTCGAAGATAAACAGCAGCTGCTAGAGTTAGTTTCTGGAATTTGTTAAGTTTCACTCTCTTGGTGAAAACATCTCCTTGTTGACGCTCGATTTGCTTCAATATTTTGTCATAAAATGCAATCATTGCCGCAGCTGAATAGCGAGTACGTCTTGGTAGCAGTGGAAGTAATTGCTTAGCCTCGTTTAGGTAAGTTCTAGCGCGCTTAGCATAATGGTGGATATATGGTTCCCAAGTTGTGTTTAGGACTACATCTCCATTGAGTTCAGACTCATTGATGCCATTTGCCTCAAGTTCGTTAAGTGGCAGATAAACACGATTTCTTTCGATATCTTCTCCAATATCACGTAGAACGTTTGTTAATTGCATGAATATCCCCCATGACTCTGCAAATTTCTTTGCTCTTGGGTCTTCATAACCGTAAATCTCTATGCACATTAATCCGACAACAGATGCTACACGATAGCAATAGATGTACAATTCATCGAAGGTGCGATATCGATTGTTGTAAAGGTCATCTTCCATACCTGTAATCAAATCATCAAATACGGTTTTAGGAATATTATAGCGCACCACAGTATCCTTTAGGGCAAGGAATACAGGGTCTGTACTACTCGATTCAGAGTAACAAGTCGAGAGTTTCTTTCTGAAAAAGAATAGTTGAGTTATTTTTTCGAGATACAAATCCTCTTGCAAGATAGTATCCTTGTTTTGAAGGGATTCAAGTTCTATTCGATACGCTACAGCCTCAGGATCCATTTCCCCTTTGGAGCCGGGGAATCGGTCTTGCCAATCACCATCTGCGATATCATCGGCACGACGACAAAATGCGTAAACAGCACACATTGCTAGTTTCTGCTCTTCTGGAAGATATTTGAATGAGTGGTAGAAATTCCCAGCCTCTCTCAGAGTTAATTCTTCACAGTATGAATAAGCAAGCCGAAGCAACTCAACCGGTGGGTCACGTGCCCAAATCGGTGCGTCTAGGTGCTGAAAAGGATCGATTAATTCATCTTGTTCTCCAACGATACCAATGAATGCAGCACCTTCTCTAAGTGCTTCCATTGCAGTAAGACTAACCGCTTTTACAGCATCAGCGGTTAGATTGACAGCAGCACGTAACCTTTGAGACGCTGTCATTCCTTCCTTTCGAACACCTACCTCATTAGACGCTCCACCCTTGAGAGGGAAAAGGAGTTCCAGCGGTTTACGGCGTTCCAGCATGTCCCTCAATTAGACTGGTTTCTTCCTCACTTATCAGTGTGAGGGTATTTTGCCCATACGCCCTACGGGCGATTGTAATTATTTGATTCTGTGCTCATCTAACTTGGTAATATTGTCAATTGTTTATGTGTCAAGATATTTTATTTCTGGCTTTGATCTCTGAAATATGGATTGCCATCCTTTGCAACTAGGCCGATTCGGTATTAAGTAAGTGGTTATCAACTTAACCCACTACGGCCAACCAATTAGAAATCACTCCTCGGGTTTCCAATACTTTCAATCATCTCTATTCTTCTTAAGAAGACGTTCAACGCCGCCGGGAATTATTAACGCAAGAAGCAATTTTCGAGCGTAGGATTTGATTTCATTTCTTGTGACTTTTATACGCTCTTCGGAATTCAAAATATTACCCGTTCTTAGCAATTTGACAGTTCTCTGTCCGATTAGAACCGGAAGCATGCAAGAAGCTTTGAGGCGGAATTGTTTTTCTGGCAACATGCCAATGTATTCTACTGCAGCGTTAAGATGTTCGTTGGTAATGTCAAGATATTCATCGTATAACGGTCTGAAAGCATCAAGATTTTCATCGTTCATGAGGTCTACTGGCTTGAGGTCGTACCTACTCAGTGAATGATTGGGGATGTAGCATCGGCCAAAGCGCAAATCCTCAGGAATATCTCGTAGAATATTGATCATTTGGAGCGCTTTTCCGAATCTAATGCCTTTCTCGAAAAACTCCTTTTCTTTTTCGGGAGGTAGTGAAATAAGGTGTTCAATTGACATTTTGCTCCAAAACACACCAACCGAACCTGCAACTCTGAATGCATAGTCGTCCATTTCCTCATCTGACGTCAATGCAGAGATTTCTCCATCTTCATTCGCTGTACCAAATCGCTCAAGATCAAGTACTTGTCCACCGACTATGATTTCAAGACACTCCAGGATGAGTTTCTGGTCCTCTTTCCCATAGACTTCAAGTCCAGCAACAACATCCGGAACATTACGAAGTAGTTCTGCCTCGTTTTCGTTAGTTTGTATTGCAGCAAGTTCAGTGAAATCTGGCAATGATGAAGACCTTCCTTGAGCAACATCGTTGTAATTATGAAGAAGTTTGAGAAGATAATCTGTCTCTCCATGCTTTGAATCGGCAATTGTATCTGCAACTCGTGCAAGAAGGTATAGTAATCCAATTTGTCCGCGAACTTTCTTTGGAAGATACTTGAGTGTTGGATAAAATGAGCGAGAGGTTGCTTCGAGCAATGCATCGATTTTCGCATTGATTAGTACCGCCATCCAATCCCCTCGTTTTACCGGAATAGCCCTATGTTCTTGACCCTGTGGGAAGGTAAACATCTCTATAATTTCAGTTCCCTAGATTGTCAAGCCACTGAATAATCGGCGATAATTTCGTGGAAGTTGAGTGAATGAAATTTCCTTCCAACCGGCCCTTTATCTAGCATAAATCAACGCAAGGCTTTATTTTGAACGGACCCAGCCCCTCCTTGAGGGGATAGGTATGCAGTGCGGCTCTTGTGTTGAAGAGGTACCTGATGACAGTATATTCTGTCCCGAGTGCGGAGCACGTCAAGAGATGAGCCGAGCAGGGGCACTGCCCGGCGTCGGAGGCGTTGGATTAGGCGGTCAACAAGTGAGTGGCGGACGCAATTTCGGAGTAGTATCCGGAGAGGCGGTAATGAATCAAAACATGTCTCAGGGAATACCCGGACAAGGAATGCCTCCCGGGATGATGCCAGATATCATGAGCCAAATCGCTCAGAATATGCCAGGGTCACCAATGCCAGGACTACCTCCAATGGCAGGAATCCCACCAATGGCAGGAATTCCCCCGGCAGGAGTAACTCAAATGCCAGGTCAAGCCCCTCCAAATATCGGCGGTGCGAGAGGAGATATGCCTCCTGCTGCCAAAGGACCTTCTCTTGCTAGTGGAGCACTTCCAACCAACAATCTTCAACGAGACTCACCGGCTCAAGTTGGTGGGGTGGCGATTTCACCGAATCCTTCACTTTCACCTACAGATGCCATGGTTAACCGTCTCGCTGAAGCCGAAAGGACGGTCAAAAATGAGCGAAGAAGCCAATGGTTACAGATGAATCAAGAATCTGCAGCTAATGTATTGTCATCTATTGGTGGGGAATTACCAGCCCATCTACAAAACGCAGGAAATGACTCCAGTACAGCGGAGTTCTTAGCGAGTGCGATTGGAACTGGTAAAGATGATTCAGGAAACGAAGCGCTTTTCCGAAGAATGTCTGAAGTTGCAGTTCGCCGTGTAGCACGTAAGCGTGGCGTTGCAGTTGAAACTCCACAGATTAAATCTGAAAATGGAGTACTTACAGTTAACGTGACCTATGTCGATGATGGAAGAGTGTTGGATACTCCAGATGATCTATCGTCTGCATTTGAGCATGCAATTTCAACAGAAGTTGCTCTAAAGGGATTGGATGTTTCCGTAGTAATTGGATTATTCCGTTCCAAAGATGGAGCAATTGACAAAGTAGTTGGCGGGGAAGTCGAAACGGTCGAAGAAGAAAGCGATGAAGAGATGTTTGCTTGTGAAGTCTGTGACGGCTTAGTCAAGGAATCTGACAATGAATGTCCTCACTGTGGTGCAGTATTCGAAGAAGAAGATGAAGAGCCAACCTCAAGAGGTCCTCCGAGTAGAAGCGGTCCACCTGGTCCATCGAGAGGCGGTCCTCCAGCCCCATCCCGCGGTGGTCCTCCTGGTCCATCTAAAGGCGGCCCTTCAGGTCCATCTCGTACCAGCGGTCCACCTTCAAGAAGCGACGGACCTCCAAAGCGTAGCGGCCCACCAACCGGTGGTCCTGGCGGTCCACCAAAGAAGAGTGGCCCATCCGGTGGCGGTCCACCAAAGAAGAGTGGTCCACCTGGCGGCGGTCCACCAAAGAAAAGTGGCCCACCAGGCGGAGGCCCATCAGGCGGAGGTCCTCCAAAGCGTGGCGGCCCACCTGGCGGCCCTAAACGCGGCCCACCTAAGTGAACTTACAGAGTTTAGTTCAACGTAGCCCGGCTTCTTTCAAACTAGTTAGTAACACTTGACCAAGTTCACTAGGATCTCTTGCACATGCAATTCCTGCTGCTTCAAATGCAGCGAACTTCTCTTCAGCAGTTCCCTTTCCACCTGAAATAATAGCGCCGGCATGGCCCATTCTCTTTCCAGGAGGCGCGGTTGCTCCTGCAACAAATCCAACAATTGGCTTTGTACAATTTTCTTTAGCCCATGCTGCAGCCTCTTGCTCAGCATTTCCACCAATCTCTCCAATCATGACAATTGCTTTGGTCTGTGGGTCTGCTTCGAAAGCAGCAAGGCATTCAATGAAACCAGTTCCGTTAACCGGATCTCCACCAATTCCAATGCAAGTAGATTGTCCTTCATCAATACTCATAGTCTGTGCAACTGCTTCGTAAGTCAGAGTTCCCGATTTGGATACAATTCCGATTCTTCCTTTTGCATGAATGTGGCCGGGCATGATTCCAAGTTTTGCTCCACCTGTCTCTCCTGGTGTGATGATTCCCGGGCAATTAGGACCAATCAATCGTACATTTGCACGGTTTGCCACATATGCTGCAGCGGTTACCATATCGAGGGTCGGAATACCTTCTGTGATACAAACAATCACTCCTTCGCCCTTAACGGTTTCAAAGGCATTTGCTGCTTCGATGATCGCTTCACCCGCAAATGGAGGAGGGACGTAAATTATTGTTGCATCAGCATCGGTTTCAGTAATCGCTTCAATCATACTGTTGAATACAGGTAATCCCAGAGTCTCTTGTCCACCCTTTCCTGGTGTGACTCCTCCAACAATATTGGTGCCGTATTCAATCATTTTTTCAGCATGGAACATACCTTGCTTTCCTGTTATTCCTTGAACTAGGACCTTAGCGTCTTCTTCTATCCAAATAGCCATTTCACTCACCGCCTCCAATTAGAGATACAATTTTCTTAGCCCCATCTGCCAAGTCATCAGCAGCATGAATATTAAGGTTGGATGCCGCAAGAATCGCCTTTCCTTCATCGACATTTGTCCCCGCCAATCTAACAACTAGAGGTACATCAAGACCGAGGGATTGAGTTGCCCCAATTACTCCTCTTGCTATAATGTCACAACGCATAATTCCACCAAATATATTGACTAGAATACCTTTCACATTAGGGTCTTCAAGAATAATCGAGAATGCCGTCTTGACCTGTTCTTCATCAGCACCGCCACCTACGTCAAGGAAGTTAGCAGGCTCTCCTCCATACAACTTGATGACATCCATAGTAGCCATTGCTAGGCCAGCGCCATTGACTAGACAACCGATGTTTCCGTCTAATTTAACATACGATAGACCGGTTTCCTTTGCTCGGATTTCAACATCTTCTTCTTCGGACAAATCTCGAAGTCCATCCCATTCTTTGTGACGGAATTCAGCATTTTCATCGAAACTAATTTTAGCATCTAAAGCGATTATTTCATCATCTTCTGTTTTTACAAGAGGATTGATTTCAACCATGGCACAATCCTGTGCGATGAACATTTCATACATGTTTCCAAGCATTTTGAAGAACGATTTCAATGATGCACCCGATAGGCCAAGAGCCATACCAAGGTCTCTCTTTTGGAACCCAAGGAGTCCTGCATTAGGGTCTACATTGATTTTGTGGATTCTCTCGGGAGTATTATGAGCAACATCCTCGATATCCATTCCACCTTCTGTAGATGCCATGATCAAAACCGATTTGTCCTCACGATCTACAAGTAATGCGAGATAATATTCATGTGCGATTCTGCATCCAGATTCGATATACAGATTGCTGACAATCTTTCCTTCATCACCGGTCTGGATAGTTACCAACACATTTCCTAGAATATTGGTTGCATAGGTTTCAACCTCTTCACGTG
>Ga0209709_10001372_pt1 | contig 22524 bp, 33 predicted proteins | sample ArcticOcean_MG_C_2_FD_187435 | JGI IMG/M metagenome (GOLD analysis project Ga0209709, IMG submission 187435) | Marine microbial communities from western Arctic Ocean - ArcticOcean_MG_CB4_136 (SPAdes) (version 2) | ecosystem: Environmental > Aquatic > Marine > Oceanic | place: Arctic Ocean...
TAATTGCCGTTGGTCGGGCTATTCTATCATCTGAGATGATTTCTGATTTTAAGAGAGGTGTAGCCATTAAAGTTAGAGATAGTTTAAAAAGTCGTAAGGAGGAGTTAGTGGTATGATGCGAGGAGGCAATCGCGAAATGCGAAGAATGATGGATAAGATGGGTCTTGATATGAACGAACTACAAAATGTTCAAGAAGTTATCATTAAAACTGATAAAAAGGAAATCATTATTTCAAAACCTTCTGTTACTGAAATGAAAGCTAAAGATAGTTCTATTTTTACAGTTACTGCAGATAGTTATGAAGAAGCAGAATTGGCAGTTCAAATTTTTTCAGACGAAGATATTCAACTAGTTAGTCAACAAGCTGGAGTTGATGAGGAAAAGGCAAAGAGTGCTTTAGAAGAAGCCAAAGGTGATCTGGCCAGAGCAATTTTACTATTAACAACTGGTTAAAATACACATTTTATGCCTAAAATATCTCTAAAAATGAATGATTTAATAAATGGAATTTATGAATTCTGAGTATAATGACTCAAGTTGCAGAATCTAAAGTTACTGAAGTAATCAAAACTTTGAATGTTTTAGAAGGTGATCTTGACTCCTTAACTGGTAAAGTTGTAGATATGAAAAAACAACTAAACGTTAAGACTTTGAGTGAGATTGATACATTATTAGAAAAAATCCGAGAAATGGCTACTAAAGAGGCTGAAGTAATAATTAATGCAGCAAAAGAAAAAGCAAATTCTGAATCTGTAAAAATTGCTCAAGAAGGCGATTCTAAATTGGCTGAAATTGAATCAAACACAGATGCCAATTTTGATGATATGGTAAAACATGTTGTCTCTACAATTTTGAAAGCATAATTATTAAAAATTTTCTAAAAAGATCCATCTATTGATTATTCAAAAATACAAAGAAATGGTTTTCTAAATCCCCAATAAATTCTCCAATCAAATGAGTAAATCAACTTGCATAACACATTTTCTATGATACCAATGCTCATTTCTGATTTTAGGATCTAATCGAATTTCTTTCTTACATAGAGTACAATAGATAATCATTAAGATACTGTATCGTTATAACAAATCAGCTTAAGAGATATGGTTTATTTTTGTTGATTTTTTTGCTTGATGCTTTCAAGTAAATTTGAATAGTTTTCGTATTTCTTCTAAATCTTTGACTTTCTCGATTTCTTGTTTCAGAAATAGGGGAAGTGGCAGAAGTAATGCTTTTGGTGGAGCAACCAAAAATCTTTTGTCTTTTTCTACAATATTGTATATTGTCATTATTCATGGTATGTCATTATAGAATTAAAAGTTAATTTTTAAAAAATGATCAAATGTTCATTTTTTATCTGTTTTTTTGTTTTTTGTTTTGTATGTCTTAGATATAACTAGAATAACCACCATCAAGGGTCACTGCATAGAATCCTTCTTTATTTAATTCATCAGCTGCAATATTGCCTCTATATCCAGTACCGCAGTAGGTACAAATCTTTTTGTCTTTCATATCTTCAATTTGTTTTTTCTTTGCATTTCGAATACATAATCCTAAAGGCATATGAATTGAATCTTCAATAATACCCCCTTCTAATTCATCTAATTCGCGAACATCAATAATCACAAAATCATTTTTTTGGGACATCAATTCTTTTGTAGTAATTTTATCTGCCATAAAATATCTAATTCATACAGTAATTTATCTTTGAAGTTAGAACTATTTTGATTATTAAAATCAAAACTAAATCTCAAATTTTTACATCTTATTCGGAAAATAATGAAATTTTTACCCAACCAATTATATTTCCATATGTTATAATTACAAAAAATACCATTTTAGATTCAGCTATACATATTTATTATACCTTTTTTGGGTTTTTTTTGAAATTTATAATTTTATTATGCAATTATTTGAAATTATTATATGTTTTTCTTCAATTTCTTGTAATTTACACTGATCCATCCTTATATACTTATAATTTCTACATAAAACACTAAAATGACATGTAAAGGAATTTGTGTTAGATATAAGGCTCAAAAACCAGTAGGCACGGGAAGATATGCATCTGGACAAAGAAGATGTCAAATTTGTGAAATATTTATCAAATGGGAAGGACTTTGGTGTCCTTGTTGTGGATATAGATTAAGAACTAAACCACGTAATTTGAAATACAAAGCAAAATTACGTGCAAGAGTTGAAGCTGATTCAATTGAGGCTGAAGCAAAAACTATTGCTGATATGGAAAAAGAACTTGCTGCTGAAGTAGCAAAAGCAAAAACCAAAGCAAAAAACAAAGTAAAAGCTAAAACAACAAAAGCTAAAACAACAAAAGCTAAAACAACAAAAGCTAAAACAACAAAAGCTAAAACAACAAAAGCTAAAACAACAAAATCAAAGAAAAAAACACCCTGTCAATATTGTGAAAAACCATATGTGTTTATTGATAAGCATGAAAAGAAATGTGAAAAAAATCCAATTCTATTAAATCAATAGTAATAAAAGCTTAAGATATCTTCAAGAATTATTGAATTCATCAGATGGATTTTTCCATAAAATGATAAATTTGGAGAATCGTATTTTTTCTTTAAAAATTCAAAAATTTGAAAATGGATATTTTGTTTCTGTCACTGAAGGTAATGACAAAATTGGTTCAATGATTGTTTCTTTAGCAACTGGACCAACCCCTACAACAACAACTGTAATTCCATCCAGAAGCGAATCACTGTTTTTGAGATTAATTGCTGAACGAATTAGTACCCGAATGAAAGGTATTGCTCTAGTTTCTACTTATATTCAAAAAGAATTAGAAACTAGTACCGCAAAAGCATTAATGTCTGAAATAATGGAAATGATTGAAAATGAGTGATTTAAGAGAATACATTTCTCAAGTTCAAAAAATTAAGGAACTTAAAACGATTAAAACCAAAGTTTCTACAAAATATGAAATTGCTGGTATTACCGCAACAGTTGATCAGTCATATGCTGTATTATTTGAGAATATTAAAGAAAGTGATTTTAGATTAGTTTCTAATTTAGTAGGAACTCGGAAAAGATTTGCTTTGGCAGTTGGAGGAACTGAAAGTAATATTCATCAAAAAGTAATATCTGCTATTAAAAAGGTAAAAACACCAAAAATTATTTCAACTGGTAAATTCATGGAAAATAAGTCAAAAAACATCAATTCTATGCCTATTGTTACTCATTTTGAAAAGGAATCTGGTCCATTTATTACCTCTTCAGTAGCTTATGCTAAAAATCCTGAAACTGGAAAACAAAATTCATCTTTTCATAGAATGATGCCCATTGATAAAACTCATTTTTCTATTAGAATGGTAGAAGGTCGTCATTTACACCGATGTTTTATTGATGCAAAAGAGCATGGTGAAGATCTAAAAATTGCAATTACTGTAGGTGTTCATCCTGCAATTTCTATTGCTGGTGCTTATCAGTTTGATTGGGGTAAAGATGAAATTGATATTGCAAATTCTCTTTTGGGTGGAAAATTAACTTTAGCTAAACTTCCCTTTTCTGGATTGAATGTTCCATCTGGTGCTGAAATTGTAATGGAAGGGAAAATTCTTCGTGATAAAGTCCATCCAGAATGGATGGTTGAAATGCTTCAAACATATGATCATAAAAGATCTCAACCAATTTTTGAAATTGAAAACTTGTATTTTAGAAATAATCCTATTTTCCATGATGTTCTATCTGGTTATGGTGAACATAGATTATTGATGGGAATGCCTATTGAATCTAAATTAAATGGGGAATTGAAAAAGGCTTTTTCTCAAGTAAAACAAGTCTCTATGACAAATGGTGGTTCTAATTGGTTACATGCTGTTGTTCAAATAAAAAAGAAAACTGAATCTGATGCTAAAAAAATTATTAAAAAAACATTTGAATCTCATCGTTCCTTAAAACAAGTCACTATAGTTGATGAAGATATTGATCCAAATAATGCTGAATCTGTTGAATATGCTATGGCAACTAGATTTCAAGCAGATAAAGATCTAGTAATTATCAAAAATGTACGTGGTTCCAGCCTTGATCCTTCAAGTGATCAGAAAAAATTACAAACTGCCAAAATGGGAATTGATGCAACACGCTCAACTTCTAAACGTCCAGAAGGATTTGAGATGGCAAAAATACCTAAAATTGATAAAATTAAACTAGAAAAATATTTCAAATAATCATAACTAACTGATCAAATTAAATTGGATGACTTTCCAGATAATTTAGAGATAAAAAATGTCATCAGAAAATTCCAATACAGCTGAAAAAAGCCCATCTGAATCACATGCTGAAGTAATTGTCCGAATGTTTCCTACAGATGCAAATCCAGCTGGAAATGTGTTTGGTGGTGAAATTTTAAAAAATATTGATATGGTTGCAGGTATAGTTGCACAACGTCATTCTCAATCTAATGCAGTTACTGTATCCTTAGATAGTGTAAATTTTTTGAAACCTGTTTTTGTTGGAAATGTTCTTTTCTTAAATGCTAGAATAAATTATGTTCATAATTCTTCAATGGAAATTGAAGTTAAAGTAGAAGCTGAAGATATTATAACTGGAATTCGTACTATTACTGCAACTGCTTTTGTAACATTTGTCGCTCTTGGTCAAAATGGCAAACCAATTCCTGTTCCTCATTTAGCTCTTAAAACAGATGAAGATCGTGTAAAATTTGAAGAAGGTAAATCTCGGATGGAAATGAGATTAAAAAATCGTCAAAAATAGATATTTAATTTTCATAGATCCACTTAAGAATAATGCTAGTAATCAGTAGTTAATGTCTACAGATTCAAAAAATAATGAATGGGATTCATTATGGGGAGAATATTCTAAATCTCTTGAAAATTGGAAATCTCTTTTTGAACAAATCCAAAACGCCAGTAATGACATGCAAACTAAATTCAACCAAGTTTGGGAAAAAGCAAATGCAGAGTCTAGTCCTGAAACAATTAAAGATTTTACTGAACTTTGGCAAAAATCTATGACTAATGCAGGAATGAAATCATTCAAAGATTTTACTGAAAATTGGCAAAAATCTATGACTGATGCAAATGCTTCTGTTTTCAAAGGTTTTACTGAAAATTGGCAAAAGGCTCTAAGTTCTTCTGGTTTGGAACAAATGAATGCCTATGGTGAAATGATGAAAAAGTTTGCTGAAACTTGGAATTCAATGTGGCCAAAATCTCAATAATTCTTTAATTTTATTTCCAACTCGTTAATTCTTTAATTTTATCTCTTGATTCATCAATTAATCGTCTAATTACAGGTGTGTAAATTTGACATAGATACATAATTTCAACATCATTATCTTTTTCTAAATTTACAAATGCAGATGCAATAATTTTCTTCTTAGTTACTTTAGGTTCATTTTTTTCATTCCTTTTTGTATTAATTGTTTCTAAAAATATTGGAGTTTGTATTTTTATTTCGATATCTAATTGTTCCTTTGAGATAATTTTCCCATTTCTTAAATCAATTTTAATTTCTTGATTAAAATCATTTTTGTATCTCTCTGTGGCTCTTATCATAATCTTAATCTTAGGTAATGATTCATTTTCATTTTTGAATTGACAAATTTTATTCATAGAATTTGGATAGGGATTTTCATGCTCTTTTTTATATTTTATTGAAAACCATTCAGAAAATTTTAATGCATTTACATCTTTTTTTATATTTGCTTTTTCATGAAATTCTTTTTGAGAAATTTTTTCTTTAATGAATAATCCAAAATCTATATTTGCTTCTTCAAAAATCCCATTAATTATATTATTAATTGAATTAATATATTTATTAAAAAAATAATTTACATAAAATGGATCAGGATCATATTGTTTAATTTGTTTTGAGTATATTTCACATTTTTTAATTTCTTCTTCAATATTCATTGATTTTTGCCAGATTTTGAATTTACATATTTTGATTGTGATTTTAACTCAATAGATAATTTATTAAAAATCTCATTTACACTTACATCTACCAAATTAATTGTTGCATTTTCTTTAACAATTTGCTTTTCGAATTTTTCTTTAATTGCAAATGAGACTGATGACCAATGTAAAATTCCCTTTAATTGCTCCTCAACAGTTGCATTTGTAGTTGGGAGACTGGCTGATGCAAAAACAATTCCATTTGTCCATTGCATAGTTGGAATACCTCCACCAGATGACCTTGTACTAAATGCTATTTGCTTTACCCAATCATCAAATTTGTATTCAATAATTTCGTGAATAATTAATTTTTTCCATGGTTCAATTGTAATATCCATCAATAATGTTCAAGTTAATCCAATTATAATCTTATTTTTTAATTTTCTAAATTTCTTTAATTTCAGTAATGGTTCCTAAAACTGAATCCATCTTTACTATGGCCTTTTTTTCTTCCCATCCAAGTGCAACATACCAATCTCCGGCATCCTCATGATATTTTGTTTCTAATGTTTTGAGTTCCTCTGGTTTTTTGTCATATTTTTTAGCAATACCTGATACTGCTAATGCTATTGCATCTTTTTCCTTTTCCAATCTTCTCTTCATTAATCCTATTCCTGGATTCATGTTTAGTTTATAGCGTTTCATCTAATATAGTTAATTCTTAAAATTACGCATAATGTTTATTTTTATTAATTATAATCATTACAATATTTCAAATAGTCCATTTCTAACGTAACATCACAATGAAATTAATTCAAATATTTTCAAATTCTTTACTGTTAAAATCTACTACACTTGTTTCACTTGTATCAATTTTAGCAGTAATTGGTCCTATCGTAATTGTTTCTGCTGGATTTTGGGATGCAATATCTCATATTCTTAAAGAACCTGAATTCTTTTGGAGTCCTTCTCACATTGTAGTTTACACTGGAGTCTTTATGACAACTTTTGCCGCAGGTATGGGTTGTTTATTATTACTTAGAAAATCAGTTCATGGATCTTTAAAAACTGGAATTAAACTTGTTATTGCAGGCTCTATTATTCAAATGATTTCTGGATTTGGTGATTCTTTATCACATGATCTTTTTGGAATTGATGGATTAATTTCTTGGTCTCATCAACCCCTTGAATTTGGTTTAGTTCTTGCATCATTGGGAGCAGTTTTAATTATAAAAAATAGGGAACATACAAAATTAAGATTATTCCTTCCTTTCTCAATCATTGCATTTTTATTTTTTGCAACATGGTTAATTTTTAATTTAGTTTTGACTTTTGGTCATACTATCCAATGTATTCAAATCTATGAAATATTTTCATCTGGTTGCTCTATATTGTAATTTTTAATTTTTAGATAAGAAATTAACATCATTATCAATGAACCCAATAATATCATAATTCCCGGCGTTATCATTTTTTGTGAATGTGTATCTCCAAATTCTATTTGTAAATTAACTGAATTTTCTGAAATATTTGATACTTTTATTGTATATATTCCATCTTTATCAACATCAAAATATGCTACTGAAAATTTTGTATTGACTTTTTGCTCTTGTATTACATTCAAATTTCTATCTAAAATTTGAACAAATACATTTTCATCAGAAAATTCAGGCATGTATATTTTATAATATCCAATACCTACTCCTGAAAATTCTAATTTTGATTCAATAGAATTTGATTCTTTTAACAATGTTGAATCATGATTTTTTTCTGTTTCATTAAAGATAACTGATACCCAAATCATTCCAATGATTACCATTATTAATCCAATTTTGAATACTGATACCTTCATTTTATTATCTGGCAAATTATTTGACTAATAAAATAATCTAAAGGGCTCGGAGGGCTTCGATCCCTCGACCTAGCGGTTCGAAGCCGCTCGCACTATCCAGGCTGTGCAACGAGTCCAAACAATTAACATTTTAACAGGCCTAAATATCTGTCTAGGTACTTTGAAAGTTTCAAAAAAAGTTGTGGGAGTTGAATATGCAATTAGAGATATTGTTTTAGCTGCACGTAAAGTTGAACAAACAGGCATGAAGGTAGATTATCTCAATATTGGTGATCCTGTACAATTTGGATTTCAACCTCCTGATAATGTAAAACAAGCATTGATTGATTCTATCAAAAATGGTGAAAATTATTATTCTACGTCTGAAGGTCTTTTAGAATTACGAGAAGAGATTGCAAAAAAAGAAAATGCAAAAGGACTTGCAATAACTGCTGATGATGTTTTAATTACAAATGGTGTTTCTGAAGGACTTGATATGGTGATCTCTTCAATTGTAGAAGAAGGTGATGAAGTACTTTTACCTGGACCTTATTATCCTCCATATGCTTCGTATGTAAGATTACATGGAGGACTTCCTGTAGAATTTTCAGTTGACTTGAATAATTCTACACCTGATTTTGATGATATTAAATCCAAAATTACTTCTAAAACTGTTGCAATCTGTTTGATTAGTCCAAATAATCCAACTGGTGTTGTATTTAATGAAAATGCACTCAAAGAATTAGTCGATATTGCTAATGAACATAATCTCTACATTATTTGTGATGAGATTTATGATCAAATAATTTTTGATGATAAATTTGTAGGAATTGGAAAAGTTGCAGGTGATTCTCCTATAATTATTCTGAATGGATTTTCTAAAGTTCATTTAATGTCGGGCTGGAGAATTGGTTACATTGCATTTAATCGCTCACCTCAACTTGAAGCATTACGTGAACATCTTCCTAAGCTTGCAAGAGTAAGAATTGCAACTAGTCTTCCAGTACAACATGCAGCTTTAGAATCATTACGTGGACCTCAAAATTATATCCATGATTTTGTTTCAGAAATGAAAAAACATCGAGATTTAGTTGTAAAACGTCTTAATGAAATGCCTGGACTGTCTTGTTCTAACCCTAAAGGTGCATTTTATGTATTTCCAAAAATTGAAAATAATAGATTTGGTAGCGATAAAGAATTTGTTACAAAATTATTAGAATCAAAAGGAGTACTAACTGTTCACGGTTCTGGATTTGGAGAACAATATGGAAGTGGACATTTCAGACTTGTTTATCTTCCAAGTATTGAAATATTAAATTCTGCAATGAATAAAATTGAAGAATTTGTTAGTCAATAATTCCATTTTGAATATTTTTGTGGAATTATTTCTATAATACAATCAGTATCTTCAAGTAACTCTTTTGCTGATTTATTTTCTAATGTTTTAAAATATTTTAAAAGTATTTTTTTTGCAATTATTTTTACTTTGGGTATTTCTAAAATAATATTGGCAATTCCTTGTCCCATTACTCCATAAATATCTGGAGCATTTACTCCTACATCAACACAAAATGATACACGATTATTTTTTTGAATATTTTTAATTTTTTGATTTCTAGTATTTGTTCCTATGTAGATTTTTTTCCCACTATACCTATACCATACAGGCGTAATATGTGGAAAATCATTTTTATCAATAGTAGATAATCTTAAAATTTTTTGTGTTTTTAGAAATTCATCTCTTTTGTTCATATTTTCTAAATCCTAATACTACCATAAAAATCCCAAATGCTAGCATTCCAATTGATACTTTTTCGTTTGTAATGTCCCCATTAAATAAAAAATCTTCTACAAATTCTGGACCCCATATCAATAATTGTTGAATTAAAACTATTGTTGCCATTACACAAAACATCAAACCAATTGCTGTATACCAATTTCTACCCCTTCTTTGATATTCGTGACTCATGATTAATGAAAAAACAGACTTAGATGATTTTAATGCCTGGATTTTTTATTTTATTTCTAATCATTGCATTAAGTAACAATGGTGTAGACATTTCTGCAAGATATGATAACTCTATTGGTCCTAAGTAAATTGATCTTAATCCTTTGATTTCATCAATTAAGCCATTTACAACTTGAACTGATTCATTATCATCTCCACAAACAAATATGTCGTAATCTAATTCTAGTGTAGGATTAATCAATTTCTTCTCAGAAATTACATGAAATGCTGATACCAATTTTGATTTATCTTTCATGTGATTTGATACGAGTTTGTATGAAAATGGTTTGTTATCTTTAATTGAAACACATTCGAAACCAACATCTGTTTTTGTCATTGGTACAATTGGAGATACAACAACACAGGTATCTTTAATTTCAGATAAAATTCCAGAACACACTGAATCAATATTTTCATATGGAATTGATAAAATTAAGACATCACTATCTTTTGCAACTGAAATATTATCATTTCCAGAGATTGTACCTTTAATTTCTCCAAACGATTCTTTAGCCATATTTGTATATTCTACTGCTGATTCTGATGCTCTTGCAGCATCTCTTGAACCAATTATAATATCATGATTTTGTGACCACCTCAATGCAAAACCTTTTCCCATTCCTCCTGTTCCACCAATAATTCCAACTTTCATAATTTACAGCCTGACAATGTTATTATTATCTCTATTTGAACTGCGATCATTATGGGTCAAATAATTTTCCTTAGACATGGCCAAGCAAAAAATAATACTGACAGGATTTTAGCTGGTAGAACTCCAGGTGTTCCATTAACTGATACAGGAATTAAGCAAGCAGAACAAACTGGTAAATTACTTGAAGATATGAATATTTCTGCAATTTATTCAAGTCCCATTCAAAGAGCAAAACATACTGCTGAAATTGTTGGAGAACATAATTCTGTTGATGTTATAATTGATGATCGTTTAATTGAACTTGATATGGGTAAATTTACTGGTGTTCCCTATGATGAGATTTTTAGTAGTCATGGTAACGTCTTTATGAAATTCTATAATGGAGAATTGGAAATTGCTCATAATGGTGTAGAAACTTTTGCTGATGTTAAAAAGAGAGTTTTAGGAATAGTTGATCATGTGATTGAGAAGCATCCAGATCAAAATGTTGTTTTAGTTACTCATATGGATCCAATCAAAGCAATGCTTTCAACAATAGTTGATTTATCCTCAACCAATCTCTTTGAACTAATAATTGCTAATGCGTCACTTAATATTTTTAGAGAAAAAGATCGTAAATTTTCTCTTTCCGGAATTAATGTAATGCATCCTTCCAGATTCGATCAGAACTGGTAGCTAATAATCTTGAAAACCCTTATAAAGAATTTGAAGTCGAAATCAAATAATCGCTAATGAAGTTCATATTTGGATTCTTACTGATAATGGCAATTTTGGTAGCACTTCCAGCTGTAGACTTTGTATTTGCAGCAGGTGATGAGCCTGGTGAATATCTTGATCGTAGAGTTGTTATTTGGAATTTATTTTACAAGATGATGACAGTTGCATTTATTGTCGGTTCAGTAGTTTCTGGTACTATTATCTGGCAAGTTTGGAGATTTAGAGAATCTCATCCAAAAGCAAAACCAACTAGTTATGAAGGAACTGACTGGTAGATATGTCTGGACACTCTAATTGGCCTGAATGGATTTACGTTGCTGTAGTTATTGCATTAATGGCATGGGTTGGTGCAGAAGCATGGGAAACTGAAAGACTAATTGAACATGTACCTGAAGATGCTAAAATAATTATTGTAACAGGTCAGCAGTGGTTCTGGACTTTTGAACATGAAGATGGAACAAAAGAAATTGGTGAACTACATGTTGAAGTTGGAAAAGCCTACAAATTTGAAGTAGTTTCAAAAGATGTTAATCATTCTTTTAATATTCACGATTATGTTGTTTTAATGGATGCAATTCCTGGTAGAGTTAACACTGTATGGTTTGCACCAGATAAAGTTGGTGAACATGATATTCAATGTAGAGAATATTGTGGATTAATTCACTATAACATGAGAGGAACACTCTATGTCACGGAGCCATCATCTTGATAACGCTTTTATCACAAATTATTATCGGGGAAATTAACTAATGACTCTAGAATTACAAAAACCCCGTCCTATTTGGCAAATAATGTTTTCAACACATCACACTGATGTTGGATTACTTTACCTAATCACTTCTCTTACATTCTTATTCTTAGGTGGTTCACTAGCACTTGGAATTAGAGCTGAATTATTCTTACCAGGATCTCAAATCATTGCAGATTCAATGACGTTTAATAGAATTTTTACTGTTCACGGAACAACATTAATTTTCTTATTCATTATTCCATTTGCATCAGCTGTTGGTAACTACTACGTTCCAATTATGGTTAGATACAAGGATATGGCATATCCAAAACTTAACGCAATCGCATTTTGGATGATTCCTCCAGCAGGTGTATTAATTTGGTTAGGATTTGCAGACTTTACATGGTATGCAACACCGCCATATTCTATCATTAGTGCTCCAGGGCCTGCAGCAGATATGTGGATCTTTGGATTAAAGATTTTAGGCGTATCTTCAGTATTGGGTGCTCTAAACTTTGTTATTACAATTCTAAAATGTAAACATCCCGATATGTCAATTGGACAAATTCCATTACTTGCATGGGCTTTCTTATCTTCTTCATTAATCATTATAGTTGCAATCCCAACATTTGCTGCAGCATTGTTAATGTTGTTAACTGATAGACTTGGTGTAAGTGGATTTTTCAATCCAGCAATGGGTGGTGACCCAATTGCATATGCACACTTGTTTTGGTTTACATTCCATCCTGAAGTCTATGTGTTGGTAATTCCAGCAATTGGAATGATGTATGAAATTATTCCAAGATTTTCAAGAAAACCAATTTACAGTTACAATTCTGGAGTCTTTGCATTTGTTATGTTATCCATTGTCGGTTTCTCATCATGGGCACATCACATGTACGCAACTGGAATGTCATTTACTGAAAAAACAGTCTTTATGGTTGGAACTTTAGCTGCTGTTCCAGCATCTGCAATGCACGTTTTCAACTTTATTGCAACAATGTGGAATGCTAGAATTAGATTTTCAACACCAATGATGTGGGCTGTTGGAGGAATTGCATTATTCTTCTCTGCAGGTGCAGGTGGTGTAGTTAACAGTGCAATGCCATTAGACTTTACAACACACGATACCTATTGGGTAGTTGGACACTTCCATCTCTTTGTTATGGGTACTATTGCATTTGGTTCAATTGGTTATCTCTACTACATGTTCCCATATGTTACAGGTAGAATGTACAATGAAACATTAGGTAAGATTCACTTTGTAATGTCTTTCATTGGAACTGTTCTAGTATTCTTTACACAACACGTACTTGGTTTGTATGGAATGCCAAGAAGAATTTACGATTATCCGCCAATTCCAGAATGGATTGTTATGAATCAAATAGCCTCTATTGGTGCAATGATTATTGGAATCAGTATGGTAATATTCTTAGCAAATATGATTTATAGTGCTGGAAAAGGTAAACCTGCAGACACAGATGATCCATTTGGTCTTGGAGGTAGATACTATTATCCATTTGAGGCAAAGAACCCATCACATTAGGAGATAAATGAAATGAGTCAAAATAATTCCCAAAATGTTTACAGAACATCACCTGCTAGAGTTGGTAAAATGATGGTCATTATGTTGGGCATTTGTCTAATTGGTGGAATAATTTTCTTTTCAATGTGGGATTATTGGATTTCACAACCACCACCAGTTGTTGCAATGATGGCAGGTGAAAAAACTCATGTAGGACCTACAGAAGCAACTGGACAAACAATTACACAAGATCTTCAATTTATAGAATCACCAGACTTTAGGAATCTAGCGTTTAACGCGTTACCTGGCGAAGATGGGAATAACCCAACAATCAACATGAGTGTTGGTGATAAAGTTGTGTTTAATGTTGTAAATGATGGTATGTCATTTCATGCATTTGGTGTTACACAAGATACAGAAGGTTTCTCTGGAGTAATTCCTGGTAGTGAAATTGCAGCACCAACAAATCCATTAAAACCAGCAGAGTTTGGTACTTCTGAATTTATTGCAGGTGAAGAAGGAACTTACTATTACATTTGTACCGTTCCTGGACACAGAGCACAAGGAATGGTTGGAGAAATTGTTGTATCTGGTTCAAGTGGACCCGCAGCTGCAGCACCACCAACTGGTATATCTCATGAATTAGAATTTGATTTTATAGAATCAGCCGACTTTAGAACTTTAGCATTTAACGCATTACCTGGTGAAGAAGGACATAATCCTGATGTTACTGTAAACTCTGGTGATGAAGTAACAATTACTACAAACAATGCTGGAATGTCATTTCATGCATTTGGTGTAGTTTCAAATCCTGATGACTTTAACAGTGTTATTTTTGATTCAGCAATTGCAGCTGCAACAAACCCACTAAAACCTGGTGAGTCTGGTAGTACAACATTTACTGCTGGTGCACCTGGAACTTACTATTACATTTGTACTGTTCCTGGACATGCATTACAAGGAATGATGGGTAATTTCCTCGTAGAATAATATTGGCAATTCAATATCTTGCATTAACAACTTTGGTAGTTTTGTATTCATTGATGTTTATTGGTGGATACATTTCCGCATCTGGACTTGGATTGACTTGTCCTGAATGGCCCCAGTGCCCAAATGGTATGATGCCTTCAGCTGAATATTTTGTTGAATGGACTCATAGATTAGTTGCAGCAACTGTTGGAGTCTTAGTGATTTCTACAATGGTAGCTAGTATTATTCATAAAAATTCAGATTTGAAAATTAAGATTACAAGTTCCCTAGCAACTGGATTAGTAATTACACAAATTACTTTAGGTGCTTTGGTAATTGATTTAAAATTACATGCAGTTTTAGTTTCAATTCATTTAGGTATTGGAATATTCTTGTTTTCAATGGTACTGCTAACTACCTTGTTTGCATTCCGTATAGCAAAAATGCCATTAAAGGCTAAGATTTAGATTTTTTAAAAAATCCTGGTAGGTAAATGTATCCTATTATGACTGCAAATATTAATGCCCCAATTGTAATTGCAGCAATAAAAATTACTCCAAATGGACTTTGAGTTCCCATGTTAAAGGTATAGGTTAGTGTCCCTTTTGTTCCATCCATATCATACAAATCAATTAACACAATATGGTTTCCTTGGTTTTTCCAAATATAATCAATATCCCAATGTCCTGCTTTGATTGTTGTTGGTGGAATTGCATTTACTTGTTGATCGTTATAGAAAATTCTAATTCCAATTGTAAAACTATCTACTTCTTCAAAGTCTGCATCAGTTACTCTAACTAACAATTGTGATGGTTCATCAATTTGTGGAAATTCAGGTGTTGTAGCTACTTGTACTCTGTACCCTCCATAGAATTCTTCTGCAGAATTAAACAGTGAATGAGCATATGCTGTATTGACTATTGAAACAGATGAAAATAATATTATGAAAATTAATAATGTTGATCGCACTTTATTCATTATACTATAATTATCTGTGGATGAATATATTGTAAATCAATTTCTCTCAAAAAAATCTTCAAAACCTTTAAATCCTTATTGCCAAGAAACCCAAATGTTGACCCTCGTTAGAAAATCAATCGATATTAAAACACCAGTTGACAACGTTTTTACATATTTTGCAAGACCAGAACATGTTTCTGATCAAATCAAAAATGATACTGTTGGAATGACAGTAGTTCCACTGGATATCAAAGAAGGAATGGGTGTTGGTACAACTTTTAGAATTATCGGTGACTTTAGCGGAAAACGTTTAGAGTGGGATTGTGAAACAACTGAATTTGTCAGAAATGAGAAAATTGTTGCTAAGCAAATTAAAGGTCCATTCAAGAGGTGGGAAATCACAAATGAATTTGAATCATTAGGTGATAATCTTACAAGAATAACCATGTCAGTAGATTATAAAATGCCATTTGGTCCACTAGGAGCAATTTTGGATAAAGCAAAATTTGCAAAATCTGCTGATAAAGGAATGGAAACTGCACTTTACAATGTTAGAGGACTACTTGAAGGAAATGGTTCAATTCCAGTATACATTACACTAGATGCATACCAAAAACTTCTTGCAGAAAAGAAAAAGATGAACAATGTCCCAGTTTCAACTGCACTTACAGCAATTTTAGAAAAGTACAGTGAAATGGAAGCTAAAGCACAAAATTAAATTTTCATTCATTTTAAAATCTCAAGATTAATAACAACTCTAGACTTTTTTATTTTGTTGGGTTTATGGCGCAGCCAGGTAGCGCACCGGACTCTTAATCCGGTTGTCGAGGGTCCGAATCCCTCTAGACCCGCTTTTAATTATATAATTTTTTAAATCAAGAATAAAAATTATAATTTTTTCAATAAGGTAAACCTTGTTTGATCTTGTCCATAATCTTCATGCAAGTCTACATCACTAACCAATTTTATTTTATAGCCCAACCATTTTTCTCCCATATTACGAAATTTATGATTTTCATCAATTTGTTTTTCAGTTTTTTCATATTTCTCACAATGCATTATCCATCTTTTAGATACTCTAAACATCTCTGCAATTCCTTTTTCTAACACATCATCATCTAGATAATTCATTAATCCATGTGTAAATATAAAATCTATTGAGGAATCCTCAAATGGTAATTTAGTTATGTCTCCTTTTTGAAAATTTGCACTTGATAATTTTTCTTTTGCAATTTCTAATGCATGCTCATTTAGATCAATACCATGTAATTGAAATGAATCAGAAAATAATCTCAAGTCAATTCCTGTTCCACAACCTATTTCTAAAATACTCTGCACACCTGGTAAAGAACTGGCTAAATCTCTAACATATTTTGAAAATTCTTCATTATACCTTGATTCATTTTCATCAGCATATTTTTTCCAAAATTCTTCATTATATTGCATATAATTTTTTAATTAAAGCTGTATTTGTTATTATTTCTCTTTTCTAGTGTTGACATTTACATGGAATAAGTTTTGTATCAAAAGTACAATCATGTGGCCCATCTGATTTTCCTTGTGTTGGGATATTTTTCATACAATCATCATGACGTCCCTTTCTACAAAACCAGCAAATTTCTGGTGTATCTCCAGTTGCGCATAAATCCATAATTTTTACTATTTTTTCTGGGTAAAAAAGTTCTTTGAAATTAAATAAATGTCAACCATGGGAGAAATCTTTCATCTTTACCCATTACTACATCTGTAAATGATTTTTGTAATGCTTTAGTTATACTACCCATTTTCCCTGTTCCAATTTTGACTTTATCTATTTGTGTAACAGATTTTACTTCAGCAGCAGTACCTGTCATAAAGATTTCATCTGCATTATAGAGATCATCTCTTTCTAAATCTCGTTCAATTACAAATCCACTATTTTCTTCAATAATTTGTATAATGCTATCTCTTGTAATTCCTTCTAATCCTCCTGCTGAAAGTGGCGGTGTTTGAATAATATCATCTTTTATTATGAAAATATTTTCAGCACTACCTTCTGCAACTTTTCCTTGTGAGTTTAACATAATTGCTTCATCATATCCATTATCCAATGCTTCCATTCTTGCTAAAGCTGCATTTGCATAGTTTGATGCTGCCTTTGCTTGCATTGGTTGAGATCTTGAATCAATTTTCATCCAACTAGAAACTTTACATTTTGCTCCAGAAAATTTACCAGCTTTTGATTCTCCCATCTTCCATTCCCAACATGAAATTGACATATCCACTTTGTTTGTAGTAGGAGTTAATCCCATTGTTCCATAACCATAATATGCCAATGGTCTAATGTAGGCTTCTTTGAGTCCACTAGCTTTAACAGTTTTTAAAATTGCATCTGAAATTTCCTTTTTTGTAAATTGCATTTTCATTGAATATAATTTTGCAGATTTGAATAATCTGTCTACATGTTCTGGTAATCTGAACACTGCAGAACCATTTGGAGTATCATAGCATCTAATTCCTTCAAAAATTGATGTTGAATAATGTAATGCATGGGTCAATACATGAACTTTAGCATCTTTGAATGGTACTAATTTTCCATTCATCCATATTTTGCCCGTTTCTTTCATAACAAAAGAAAAAAATCTTCGTAATTTAAAGAATTATTTTTAATAATATTTGTTGTATTTGGAAAATACATATCAGATTAATTACGTAATATAGTATGGAATGGACTTTGGGATTAATTGGAATAATTTTTTTAATTATAGGCTTAGTTGGTCAAGCATTTCAAATGCGTAAAATTCGTTTGACAAATTACCCAGATGGCGAATTAGCCTCACCAAATGTTTTCATGAATAAGAGTAATTTCAAGTGGTATGCAGTAATTGGAATTGGTATTGCTTGTTGGTATGCAGCTGAACGTATCTGATCTATATAGATTAGGATTATATATGAAAAATTTCTATTAAATATAGCGTGTTTTGGGTAACGCCGGGCTAAATCTAGATAACGAGTCCAAGAATAAACCCTTCATGGCGTTTACTGGTGAAAACCTGTAACGCCATAATTTTAACTAAATAAAATTAATTTCTGAAATTTCTTGATGGACTGCTCTGATAGCTTTTCTTATGTTTTCCTCTGCATCTTCTACAACAATAATTATTCGTGATGTTTCTTCTTGTGCATCCATATTCAAAATATTTAATCCAGATTCTCCAATTTTTGCACTAGTTCTTGATGCAACTTGTTGTACTCTCCACATTTCATCTCCAATTAATGTAATTACACCTCTGTTGTATGTAATTGTTGCAAGTGAATCAAATCCCAATAGATATTTTTCATTTCTTTTAACATAATCTCCATCTAAAAATAATACTCTGGATAATTCAACACCATCTTTTGTAAATGGTGATAAAATTATAAATTCACTATAACGTTTGTCTTTTTCTAAGGATGTCAATAATTTTTGAATCGAATTTGTTTCAATTCTAAATATTGCACAATTTTCTTTTCCTGTAACTATTTTTATCGGATGGCCTTTTTGCTCATCTAGTTCTCTTTTTATTATAGTAATTTTTTCTGGATTTTTTATATTTGTAATTTTGATTGGCATATCTACTCCATGCTCTACAATTTCTTTTATTGCAATTGGATCTAAAATTTTCATACCAAACATTCCAGCAAGTCTTGCTTCATTGTATGATAATTGAATTACTTCTTTTAATCCAGATTCTACAATTTTTGGATCAGCTGATACTACAGAACTGTCTTTTTCAAAATCTATGCTGGTTTCATATTTTTTATGAAATAATATGCCTAGATCTGCTGCAGTTCTATCTGAACCTCCTCGTTCATATGTTGTAGTTATATCATCTACTGTTTTTCCTATAAATCCTCCAATTGTAACCACTTCATTATTTTCAACTAACTTTGAAATTTTTCCCATTCTCTCATTTGATTCTGTTCTCAAAAAATTTGTAGATTCTATATTATTGTCTGTAATTATTGGCCAGTCATCAAATTCTACAGCATCTGTTTTAATTTGATTACTTCTTAGAATATGATTCATGACATGAGACATCAATATTTCCCCTGAAAATGCTAATGCCCTTGATCGTATTTCATCTGAAAATTCATTATTTTCAAATGCATCATCCAGTGCTTTTTGTGATTTTTTTAGATGTATATCAATAACATTTTCACAATTTTTTTTATTATCCTCATTAACCATTTGAAGAATTTTTTGGTATGCTATTTTTACAATATCTAGCGATGGCTTAATTCCCTTCTCTGCATTTTTTCCTTGTTCTAGTACAACATCTGTCAATGAACGTTTTTTTCCATTATGCAAGGTTAGTGGTGCTGAAAAAACAGTAATTACTTTGGAATCTTTTTTTAAATTATTAATTCTCTCAATTATTTGTGGTATCAATATTCCATCTGGACCTATTGCACTTCCTCCAAATTTTGCAATTACCAAGTTAGTCATAGTACTGTGTTAAAACCAAATTGCCATCTATTAACTATTTGATCTCTCTTTGATCATTTTTTTAATAATCTCTGATGCTAATTTTGCACCATTAGTGTTTATTTTGTTTCTTTTTTGTTCTAATTTTTCTGAAATTAATGTTTCAAGCCTATTGATATCTTCAAAAATAAATCCTTCAGTTTTTGCGTTATCTTCTTGTTCAAAATGACCTTTAATTGGAATAAATATTCCAGGTGTACCATACGCTTTAGCCTCATCTATTGTTGATTTACCTGCTAGAGAAATTATCAAATCTGATGCAAAAATTAATTCATGTAAATTATCTACAAATCCTAAATTTCTTACATTTGAAAATTTTTTACTAATTGCTGGACCTGATACTACGATAATTTCAATATCTTGTTTAATTTTTAAAATTGACTCTATAGATTTCTCAATTAAAAATAATCCTGCATCTGTACCTCCAATTGAAATAATTATAGTTGTTTTGTTAAATGAAAATTTTTCTCTTAATTCTTCTCTTGAAAAATTTATTTCTCTAACTATTGGACCTACTCTTTTGATATTACCTTGATCATGTCCTTCTTCTGGAATTATTACCACATCACAATTTTTTATAATATTCATCATTGATTTGTTCATTTTTCTTTCAATAAGTGATGCAATTCCTTTTGTGAATTTTGTTTCTAAAACATCTGTAATCAATATATTTGGAATTTTTAAATTCTGTGCAACAGTTAATGAAGCAAAATCTTCATCACTAATTATTAAATCTGAATTATTTATTTTAATAATTTTTTCTGATATCTTTTTACAGTTTTTGTAATATTGAAAATAATTCCATAACCATTTTGTTTGATTATTTAGTATTCCATTTTCTACAATAAATGAAGGTGGATTATAGACATCATCTATTTTATAATCTAATTTTCTTAAAATTTCAGCTGCTCCACTGCCTGTAACAAAATTAATTGAAATATTTTTTATATTTTTTACAATTGCAATATCTCTAGTCACATGGCCTAACCCAATTGGACTAGAAAAAAAATCACAAACATTCACAGTTTTCATTGTTTTTAATCAAATTTTTAGATTTTCCTTTGTCTCAAAGTTTAAATGGATTTCAACGAGGGAGGTTTTAGTGGGCTCATAGTCTAGCTCGGTTATGACGTCGCCCTTACACGGCGAAGATCCGGTGTTCAAATCACCGTGGGCCCATTCATCCTATTTTACAACAACTTTTACTTTGCAATCCTCTTGTAATCCAATAAATTGAAAATATCAATACACCTACTGAAATAAATTTTAATTCTAATCCTTGCATTGGAAATAATGATAATCCTCCAACAGCTCCTAAAATTACGGCTAATGGAGCAGTACATGCTGGACAACCTGGTGTAAATGCTGCAAAGACTCCACCAAATATTGCTGAAGAATTTGTTTTTACTGAATCAACTTTAACTGAATTCATTTTTTTCATTTGATTCATTTTGTATGCCATCATTGCAAAATTAATGCCAGCTAAAGTTGAAATTACTATTGTTAATCCAATTGATGTCAGAATATAATGGGGTGCTAATTCTACTGCTACATCAAAGTGAGTTGGTAACATTGACATTGTCAAAAAATAATAAATTATTCCTAAACCTATTCCACTAATTATTCCAATACTGGCATATTTTTTCATTGTTAATACATTTGAAATTAATTGAATCTTAGTTTGCAATATTCTGATATGAAATCTATCATATTTTAAGCATTTTTTAATAACAAAAGATTCTTAGCCTTTAATTTTCAATTATGAATATGACTGAATTTTCATCTACTGAAAAAACAATCTTAGTTCAATATGGAATTAAAAAATATGAAAATGAGGAAATTGTTTCTGAAAAATTAAAAACTATAATGAGTGAAAAAGATATTCAAAGAAATATTGATACTTTAATTGCAACTCAGATAGTACGACGAATAGGTCCTGAAATTCTTCAAAACAATGAAAGTCATACTGAATTACCTGATTTACCTGAAAATCTGAAATCTATAATCAAAAATTTATAATTTAAAATCCTCTAATTCCTTCTGGACGTATAATTTCTGGATGGTCTTTCATCCATTCTACTTTCTCTAACATTTCTTGTTTATCTTGTGGGAATGTACCTTTTACAGTATATGCATTTGAACCGTGATTTACTCTAAATACAATTTCTTCGTTAGTATCAATTTGATTAACTAAATCATAAAGTTCTTCTAATCCCTCATCATCATTTATTTTAACAAATTCACCTTCATATTTATCGATAAATTCCTGTTTAATTCCATTTTCTAGATAAAGTGTTAGCGCACCAACATAATGTGGTGAACATGCACTAATCACTTCTGCAGTTCCTTTGATGTGGTCTTTTGAATATTTTTTTCCACCTAATCCTAAAATTACCATACATGACATGATGTAACCTGCTTCTTTTGCTTTGTTGACTGATTTGATGATTGTTTTTGCAACAGCACCTTTAGTTACTTTTTTCAAAACAATATCTGAACCACTTTCAATTCCTAAATAGAACATATCTAGTCCTGCATTATTCATTTTCTTTAATTCCTCAGGTGTTTTTTTCAAAATATTCATAGGCATTGCATAGCATGAAATTCTTTCAATATTTGCAAATTTTTCTCTAATGTATTTTAGAATTTTTATCATATATTCAGAATCTAAATTTAATGCATCACCATCTGCAAGAAATACTCTTCTTGTATCTGGTACATAATTTGCCATCATATCAATTTCAG
>Ga0209709_10001375_pt1 | contig 22507 bp, 37 predicted proteins | sample ArcticOcean_MG_C_2_FD_187435 | JGI IMG/M metagenome (GOLD analysis project Ga0209709, IMG submission 187435) | Marine microbial communities from western Arctic Ocean - ArcticOcean_MG_CB4_136 (SPAdes) (version 2) | ecosystem: Environmental > Aquatic > Marine > Oceanic | place: Arctic Ocean...
ATTTAAGAAGTAGGTTAAGTATGGCAGCACAAAACAACTTGATGATAGAAGCCGGAACCGACTATGAATCAATCGTATATATAGGAGTCGGTGATGCCTCTTACTCATTTACAAATAAAGAGTTTAGAGCAACCTTGAATGCTACTTACGGCGGAGGAACGCATCTAAGTTTCTCGATTAAAGAAGACTCAGCCAATAAAAAGATAACTTTATCGTTACCACAAAACATTACAGCAACACTTGCGTCTGGAATTTGGTATTGGGATTTAATCGAAAACGAAAATAAGTCTTTTTTAGTTGCAGACCAATTAGGTTCTGGAGCAGGTGGCAACGCATTTACTACAGTTAGTGGGGACGCTACTGTAGAGGTAAACTGGACTGGACACGGACTTACTTCAGACGATAAAGCTATAATAACTAGCTCTTCTAGTTTGCCGGGCGGATTCGCAAATGGTGCATTAGATGGAACAAAAACCATAACAATCGTGGATGATAATAATTTTACTTTTGAGGCAGGAGGGACGGCAAACGCATCAGCAACAGCCGGATTCGCAAATGTTAATTCTACTTTCAAAACAAGCAGACTTCTAGAAGGGGATGTATTGGTCACTCCATATGTAACCAATAGAACTGACGGGGAGGCAAGCACATAATGGCTAGCATTCAGGTAAGACCGCCAACAAGTTTTTCTATTAAAACAGCTACTGCTGGTTCGGCAGTTTCAACCGCTGTAACCGTTGGAACATCTACTCCGGCTACTAGCACAGGAAATCTTTGGTTTGATACTGCCGTTGGATTTTTAAAAGTATATGATGGTAGTAATTGGGACGCTCTAGGGTTAGTTGACTCTGACAATGATGGTAGATTTGAGTTTGATTCTACTTCTAACGGAGTATCTGCATTAACAAATGGTCTGCTAGCATCTTTTAGCAATAATGGTACAAGTATATTTTCTATTACCTATGATGGAATTACAAAACTAAGAAAAATAACAGGTTCTGCCCCAGCGGCAGTAACTGGAGGCACATATACCGATGGAGATGATTGGTATCTAGGTGTTGATTAATAAATAATAAAAAAAGGATATACAAATGGGGCTAATAAAGAATTTAAAAACTGCAAAAAATACTGTGACTGAGGGCTACGATGGAAAATTTAATATTAAAGAGGTAAGTTATCTCTTAAATATCATTGAAAGCATTGACCACAATGGTAAAATGCTTGAACAAGCGTTATCCTGTAAACAGAAATTGAAAGATAGCCTTGAAAAACTAACAAAATACACGGAGTAAGTTATGGCAACTTGGAAAAAAGTAGTAACCGAGTCTGCTGCCGGGGAGATTTCCCAAAATGCAGCAGGACTAACAACAGAATTAGCAATAGCATCAGGAGGAACCGGAGCAACTAATGCGTCAAATGCTATATCGGCATTAGGCGCAGCTAGAAGTGGTGCAAATAATGATATTACATCAATCACGGGACTTACAACCGACTTAGCCGTAGCACACGGTGGTACTGGTTCAGGTACCGCAAGTGCTGCTCGTACCGCTTTAGGTCTAGCAATCGGTAGTGATGTTCAGGCTTTTGGTACTCATTTATCTACTTGGGGAGTTGTTTCGCCATCAACGAATGGTAAATCTCTTGTAGCTGCCGCTGATTATGCTGCAATGAGGACGTTACTTGCAGTTGCTCCTCTTGCCTCACCTACTCTTACTGGAACTCCTTTGTCAACAACACCATTAACATCGGATAATACCACAAAAATAGCAACTACTGCCTATGTTAAGGCTCAAGGATATGCAACAGCATCTGGAGATATAGAAGGCGTAACGGCTGGAACAAATCTTAGTGGCGGTGGAACTAGCGGTACAGTTACCATTACTCTAGCAGATGCTTCTGCTACAGCAAAAGGTGCAGTCGAGCTAGCAACTACTGCCGAAACTAACACAGGAAGTGATACTGCAAGAGCAGTAACTCCTGCTGGCTTAGAAAGTTGGACAGGCAATGATAATATTACTACTTTGGGAGATATAGCACAGGGTACTTGGGAAGGTGGTGTTATAGCCGAGGCTTATCTCCAAAATCAAAGTGGGACAAATACAGGTGATGAAGCCGCAGCAAGTGCAACAGCAGCAGGTATTGTAGAACTTGCCACAGCGGCTGAAGTGACTTCTGGTACTGATACTTCAAGAGCAATTACAGCGGCTGGAGTAAAGGTAGAATTAGATAAGAAATCTTTAATAGCCGGAAGTGCTAGTATCGTAACAGTAGGTACTATCGGAACTGGTACTTGGCAGGGTACAACAGTTGCTGTAGACCAAGGTGGAACTGGAGTAACAACAAAAACTGGAACTGGTAATGTGGTATTGAGTGCTAGCCCGACATTTACCGGGACAATAGATGCTGCTGCTATCACAACCTCTGGAGACCTAACTGTAGGTGGAACATTAATCTCTACTGAAACTGAAATTCTCAAAGTTGAAGACAGTATGATTATTGTTAACGCTGGAGTAGGTACTGGCTCAACTGCTTTCGATGGCGGAATAATGGTTGAACGTGGCGATAATGTGACAGGAACTCAGGGTGTAGTTAAAGTTGCCGGAGATAATGTCGGTATTATGTGGGACGACAGCGAAGGATATTTTAGGTTTTCTTCTGGTCCGTCAGATACTGCATTTTTTGCAGGAGGCTATCTAGCTCAAGCTAGCAACAGCACGGGGACTGCTCCGGCTGATGACGAATCTGGAGCAATAGGTTCAATTCACGTTAAAACTGATACTCAGCTTGTTTACATTAGAACAGCTTAACAACATATGGCGTTATATAGTACAAAGCTAGATGAAGAAGAGGCTCTACTAATTAAAACGATTATTGAGTCAAATAATTTTTCTGGTAAAATTGTTGAAAATATTGCTGCTATAAAATTGAAAATGATAAAGATAATAGCTAGTCACGAAAAAAAGACAGGTGATGTTGTTAGTAACGAGCAGCCTGAAGGATTTGAAAGGGTTAAGTAATGGCAACTTGGAAAAGAGTATTAACTACTGACGACACTTCAAGTGGACCTACAGGACCTCAAGGTGCAACTGGACCTCAAGGTGCAACTGGACCGAATGGACCTAACGGACCGACTGGTAATACTGGACCACAGGGTCCAACAGGTATTACAGGGGGAACGGGACCAACAGGAGCAACTGGAACAGCAGCGGGCTTTGGAACACCTACTGCTAGCACAGGCTCGATTGGAATTACGGCTAGCGGACCAGCTACATCTAAAATATTTGCTTTTTCTATACCTGCTGGCGCAAAGGGTGATACAGGTAACACAGGTCCAACTGGTCCAACTGGTCCAACTGGGACAACGGGTAATACTGGTCCAACTGGGACAACGGGTAATACTGGTCCAACTGGACCGCAAGGAACTGCTGCTGGAGTTGGCACGCCAACGGCAAGTGCTAGAAGTGCTGGAACTAGCCCAACAGCATCTGTTAGTGGACCTAATACAGCAAAAGTTTTTGCATTCGGCATACCTACCGGAGCAACAGGGGCAGCTGGCGGGACAGGACCAACAGGACCAATAGGACCATCGGGACCAACGGGGATTACAGGGGGAACGGGACCAACGGGTAATACTGGTGTAGCTGGACCAACGGGTCCAAATGGACCAACTGGTCCTCAAGGAACGGCAGCAGGAGTAGGAACACCCATAGCATCTGCACGCTCATATTTATTAGCCCCAACAGCATCCACAAGCGGTCCAAATACTGCAAAGGTGTTTACCTTCGGTATTCCAAGCGGTTCTCCGGGTTCAACTGGCGGAACAGGACCAACTGGTGGGACAGGTCCTACTGGTGGGACAGGTCCGACAGGTGGTACTGGTCCAACTGGGGGAACAGGTCCTACAGGACCAACTGGAGCAGCAGCGGGAGTAGGAACACCAACGATTATAACTGGTTCGCTTGCTGTATCTGTTAGTGGACCAAATACGGCTAAAGTATTTGCATTTCGTATCCCCGCTGGAGCAACAGGTTCAACTGGACCAACGGGACCAACTGGTCCAACTGGAGGAGCGGGTCCGGCAGGACCAACGGGAACTACAGGTAATACAGGACCTACTGGTCCAACGGGGACTGCTGCTGGATTTGGTACACCTACTGCTAGCACGGGTTCTATAGGAGTATCCTCTAGTGGACCCGCTACTGCGAAGGTGTTTGCTTTTTCTATACCTTCTGGAGCAACAGGTTCAACTGGACCAACGGGACCAACTGGACCAACTGGACCAACTGGCGTAAAGGGTGACACAGGTAACACAGGTTCAACGGGTTCAACGGGGACTGCTGCTGGATTTGGTACGCCGACAGTAGCTACTGGGTTGCCCGGCTCAACTGCTAGCATAGCTGCTAGTGGACCAGCTACTGCAAAAATATTTGCATTTACAATTCCAAGAGGAAATACTGGAAGTACAGGTGGGACAGGTCCGACAGGTGGAACTGGTCCGACAGGTGGTACTGGTCCGACAGGTGGTACTGGTCCCGCAGGTGGGACAGGACCAACTGGGGGAACAGGTCCTACAGGTCCTACTGGAGCAGCCGCAGGATTTGGGACTCCCACGGCATCTGCACGCTCATTTTTATTAGCCCCAACTGTTACGGGAAGTGGACCCGCTACCGCTAAAGTATTCGCATTTGGCATTCCAAGCGGTTCTCCGGGTTCAACTGGCGGAACAGGACCAACGGGAGGAACGGGTCCAACTGGTCCAACTGGCTCAGGGGGTGGAACTGGACCAACTGGTCCAACGGGCTCAACTGGTCCGGCAGGTTCAACTGGACCGACTGGTGCGGCTGGAGTTCCTGATTATGAAGAAGGGTCTTGGACTCCCACATTAAATTCTGGCTGGAGTCATTCTGGCGGTTCGACAAATAATAGATATACAAAAATAGGTGCATTTGTTCATTTATGGGGACATATTGATAATTTTTCTGGTTCTTCGTCAACACAAGATTTACAAATAACAGGTCTCCCCTTTACAGTTAAGCATAGTGCGATTGGTGGAGATTGTATGTTAAAATACGTTAATTGGAATAGTAAGGGTGGCAATGTTTCTCCGTATGTAAATACATCTGAAATCTTATATTTCTTTGAAACGGCTCCCGGATATGAATGGACTAAAGTATCTACGGCTGACCTTACTTCAGGCTCAACAGATGACATATATTTTTCAATACAATACGAAACAGACGATTAAAGGAAGTACATAATTATGGCACTTAAAAAAGAAACAATAATAGACAAAATTGAAGTCATTGGTGGATTTAAGAAAATAGGAATAAGGGAAGCAACGGTTCTTTACGAAGGTACTGATGCAAGTGGTTGGACAGAGTTATCACGCTCAATGCACAAAAAGGTTTTAACTCCTGATGTAGATGTATCGAGTGAACCAACCGAAGTTCAAGATATAGCCAACCTAGTTTGGACAGATGCAATCAAAGCATCTTGGGCTAGTTATGTTGAAATAGTAAATCTTGAAAATGACTAAGTATGACTAAGCTGTGACTAAGTTGGGAATACAATCACAATATAACATAATATAAAGGGAATTGAGGGTAAAAAATAATGACAAAAACGGAAGAGAGAGAAGTAAGAGATGCAATCTTTGAAAAATACTATATTGTTGATGATTTATATGATGAAGTAGAGATAAAGAATATTGAAAAATCTATAGAACATATTAGTTATGCTCAGGCAGATACGGTTAGCAAGGACCCTGATGATGATTACAGGGTATCTAGCGTTAAGTGGATACCTTTTGAAAACGACTGGATATACGACAGGATTTGGGAGCATTCCAATATTGCTAATAATGAATTATGGGGATTTGATGTTATAGGGTTTAAAGACTCCGCACAATTTACAAAATATACAGCCCCTACAGGCAAATATGACTACCACCTAGACATAAACGGGGAAGGGATTAATCATCGCAAAATAAGCGTAATTTGCGCCTTAAACGATGGCTATAAAGGTGGGGGTGTAGAGTTCAAAACTGGTAGGGAGACTCACGCACTAGATTTAAAAAAGGGTCAAGCTGTTTTTTTCCCGTCGTTTTTTTTACATAGGGTGTTGCCAATCACGGAAGGAGTAAGAAAGAGCTTGGTTCAATGGATTTCTGGAGAACCATATCGATGAGGTTTTTAAATATAATATTTATTTCTTATATTCTGTTTAGTATATTCTGTTTAGTTATGGATAAAAATAGGAAGTTACTTGAGTGAACAGCCCAAAACTGCTAGAAGTTATAGGGGGACTGTGGTTGATGATAACGCTATTGTTTCTATTAACCTTAAATGGTTGGGTCAGTTACTTGTCCTTGTTGCTATGCTCGTTTATGGTTATTGGCGCATTGAAAGCAGATTGGGTAACCTTGAAGAAGCGATGCTTACGGCAGATGTTAAGATTGGGGACCTTCTTGGTAAACACATCGTGGAGGAGACTTTACAAAGAGAGCAGCTAGAAGAGAAAGTAAGTTTTTATGAGAAAGAGTTTAACATAAACCCCCTAAGCTGGGGAAAAAGAAAAGGGAATCGAAAAAAATGAGTGAAGAAAAAAAGTATATTGACAAGTGTTCAATAAAACAAAAGGACTTTGAGAATGGCGGAAGTGTGTTAAACTGCGCTTTTGGTATAGACGAGTTAAAGGAAATAGCGGTTGATGGTTGGGTTAATATTACTATTTGCGAAAGAAGGGAACCTTCGGAAAATGGAAAAACTCATTATGCTAAAGTAGACACATATAGGAGCAAGAAGGCAGACACTAAAAGTGATGACTTGCCTTTTTAGATAGTTACTATGCCTATGCCGTTTATGTGCCACGAGTGTGATAAATACACAAGGAACAAAAACGGTATATGCAGCACCTGTTTAGATATGCTAGCACGACCAGCAGCACCAGCTAAACCAGAAAAAAAAGCTAGTGTCCCAAAGAAGGTTAAGGATGACTGAATTTCTAGAAGTATATTCAGAGGCGGGAATGATAGGGGTTGTGGGTGTTATGTTTTGTTTTATGGTATATCAAAATGCCAAAAGAGCCGAAGAACAAGGAAAGTCCATAAATGATTTACAGATTGAAAACAGGGGTCAATCAGAGACTCTTGAGAATACTGAAAGTATGATTATCAAATTAATTGAACGATGGAACAAGTCGGATGATACTTCTCTTAGACATAGGGAAGATATTCTTCGTGAAATTTCAGACTTAGCTGAGAAAGTAAGCTACCTGTCTGGAAGAGTAAATGGGAATAAATGATAATGGATAGTCTAAGGGTCACAGGTATAAGCACAAGTTTGGGGCTTGCATATTGGACAGACCTACTTTCCGGTGTTTTGATGTGTATAATGTTTGCGGTACAGATTTACTATTTGTATCTAAAAACAAAAAAGATAAAGGAGTCATAAATGGAATGGTTAGCTGAAAATTGGGAAACGGTTCTTGTTGTTTTTTTCTGTTTAGAAAAAATAGTAAAGCTGTCCCCGTCAGACAAAGACGATATTCTTGTGGATGTTGTATTTCAAGGTTTAACTAAAATGATAAAGGGAGAAGAAAAATGAGTTGGGCATCAAAATATGTGCAGAGACAAGTTAGAAAGAGAGGACTGAAGGGGTTTATCATTTGGGTATTAGACTTGGTTGCAAAAGCTACTCCGTCTAAAGAAGACGATAAAATTGTTGCAAAAATCAAAGAAGCAATGAAATCTTTTTAAAGCCACCCTTACGTTCAGCATAGTATTTGCTTGTCGTTGTTTAAATCTTTACATTAAGAGCGATGAATCAGACGCAAATTAGACGAGTAATCCAAAAGGTCTTAAACAACTTAGGGTACGATTCAGAAGATGCCCTAGAAATGGTTTTCCTGACAGGGTTAGTCGAATCAAAATATAACTACTTAGAGCAGTTAGGTTCTGGACCAGCAAAGTCCTTTTTTCAAATAGAACCAAATACCTGCAAGGATATAATTGAAAACTATCTTTCCTACAAAATAACTACCCGTCAAAAAGTGACAGAAACAGCAAAGCTATATGATGGCTGGCATAAAGCTAGCACCGAACAATTAGCTTACCTGCTGGAAACAAATATCGCTTTTGCCATCTGTATGTGTAGGTTGCATTACAGGAGGGTCCCGACGGCTTTGCCGAAAAAAGGGGATGCTAGAGGGTTTGGAACATACTGGAAAAAATGGTTTAATACACATCTTGGGGCAGGAACCATTGAAAAATTCCTAGAAGCAGAGGGTAGACGTAAAGACGAGTAAAATCAAAATGCCTAAAAAAGATGACAAATTCGGTGGCAAAACAACTTGGACACAGGAACAACGGGACGTTGCTGAAGATTTAATAGGAAAAAAACACTCGTATTCAGAAATAGCTCGTAGATTATGTGAATTATACCCTGAATACAACTTTACAGCCAACTCAGTTAGAAACCAAAAAAGGACAGGACGACTAGGTGTCAATCCAACCATTCCTCTTTCGGCTGACCGAGGCAGACACAGGAAATCAAAACCCAGACAGGAAAAAGAAGTTTTTACTGCTGAACCAAACAAAAAACCCGATTTTGAACCCGGTCACGATTTTTCATCTTTAGGTAATTATGCAATATTAGACTATCGTGGAGAGCAAAACCCGTCATCCCTAGAAGAATTATTAACTGCTTGTGATGTAGATAGGTCTATTTGGCAAGTAGAACGCTACGTTGTAAATAAGTGGGAAGTAGCTATGAAGTTACAAGAGGCGATTGTTCACCGCCCATTGTTTCAAGTAAAGGCTTGGTTAGTGAGAGAAAAACCGATTGTTGTAGAGTTTCCGACAATTAAGCCAATAAACCCAATAAATGTACCCTCTCCAAAACCCTTAAATATGAAAACCTATGGCAGCAGGAAAGATAAGCTAGCATTAATTATACCAGACGCACAGGTGGGATTTTCTAGGAATTTCCAAACGGGAGAACTAGACCCGTTTCACGACAGGAGAGCATTGGACTTATGCTTGCAAATGGCAGAAAAGCACCAGCCTGATGAAATCATCCTGCTGGGGGATATGCTAGACCTTCCAGAGTGGTCCGATAAGTTTATGATAAGCCCAGAGTTCTATTGGACAACTCAACCCGCAGTAAACGAACTCTATTGGTGGATAAAAGAACTAAGACAGCACACTAATAAAATGATATATATTGAGGGGAATCACGAGTTAAGAATGTCTAAGGCTGTTGTAAAAAATATTATCGCTGCGTACAATTTAAAGCCTGCTAACGAACCTAATAAAAATAGCCTCACAGTTCCTACTCTGCTAGCACTTGATGAACTGGGTGTCGAATATATGGGTCCATATCCAGATGGAGAATATTGGATTAACGACAACTTGAGAGTGTCTCACGGGCAAATAGCAAGGAAGGGAGGCGGAAAAACCGCTTCAGCAATCTTAGCAGACGCTAGGAACTCTGAGATTGTTGGACATATACACAGGCACGAAATGGCGCAGAAAACCGTTCATCCGAGAAAGGGCATTAAGACCTACGTTGCGTACTCTCCCGGAACGGTTGCTAGAATTGACGGGGTAGTCCCCGCATATCAAGCTAGAAACGATTGGCAACAAGGTATGGCTCTTGTCCATTTTGAAGATGATAATGGAAAATTTCAAATAGTACCATACAATATTCACGAAGGCGAAACAATGGCTGATGGGGTTATTATGAAATATAGAAAGTCTATAGTCAATAAGCTAAAAAAGACAATAAAATGAGACATATGACAGAAGATGAAATGATTGAATCGCTAAACCAGACGACTGGTAGGGATGCTAGCAGAGTTGATTACGACGAATACTCAAGGTATGATGCAGAGGACAAAAACTACATATACGAGGCGAAAGACAGAAAAAAGCATTTTTTAAGGACGATGATTGAGGATAAAAAGTTTAAAGCAAATAACGATTGGGGAGACCGTTTAGAAAAAGAATTTATTTATTTAGTCCACTCTAATGATAATATGTATATATTCAACGTCACCGAGCTTGTAGGTGAGGGATATAATTTTGGTTGGCACGAGAGACTATGTAAAAAAACAACCGATTTTGGTGAATCTAAGATGGAATTAAAGAAAGTCGGGTACATCCATCTAAATAAGGCGGTTCGAACATATAAAACTTGACAGGCATTAACTTCTGTTGCTAACTTCTGCCAATCAACAGGGAGTATCACTTGAAAGTAGCAGAAAAGAGCAATATTCAATATATAGAACGTATGTTAAGCGTGGACGAGGTTGCAGAAAACCTTAATTGTAGCGTATATACCGTTTATCGAAGACTAAAAAGCGGTGAACTAGGTGGATTTAGAGATGGTGGAACTTGGAAAATCCCAACAAGCGATTATACTAGGTATGTAAGCAATAAGAAAGCGTATCAAGGTACTTATCCTTTATTGTGAACGCTAGTGAACAATAAAGGATAAGTAACTATGAGACTATTGGGAAAGACTCCGATTGTATATTTAAAAAACTTGGATGTTGGAACACCCTTTCACGTTCCAAACACAAGTCTTTACGGAACCATTATAAAGCACGGACAAATGGGGACTAGGGTCATAATGGACGGTTGTGTGAGGTATAACTCGGAAGGGAAAACCTTATACGAAAGAAGAATAGAAACAATCGGAAACAGAACGGAGTGCATAAAAAATGAAAATAGATATACAAGTAGCCAACTTGAAACAATTACAGGAATGGGTAACAAAAACACAGGCGTTAGCAGAGAAAATAGGACTTCCGAAGTTTAGTTTCTTTTTTGGTTACTGCAACACTTGTAATAGAGGGGTACATTATCCAAAAAGGCTAGTAATCCACGACAATGGGGATAACTTTGATATAATGTGCGAATTATGCAACAATAAGCTATCACAAAAATATAACGGAGGGAACGATGGGGAGAGTCAAGGGTAGTAAAATGTTTCAAGATGCAGAAGAGCAAGAGAGAAAGTTTCAAGAATCCTTAGACCAATACACGGACGACTTCTTCGGTGATGACACGAGCGAAAACCTAGAAGTGGACAACAACAACGTAGAAAGAGTCCTCTATAGACACTCTAAGATTGAAAAAGACCTAAGTGAAATGGAAGAAAGAAAGGAAAGTAGTGAGAATTTCTATAACGACGAAATAGATAAAATTAAAAAACAACTAAAGTATCAAAGCCAATGTTTAAAAAGTTTCTTACAAGCAAGTAAGAAAAAAACAATGAAATTCCCAAATGGAACGATTTCTATTAGGAAATCAACTAAGCATCAGTATAACGGGGATGATGAAGTCTTACTAGATTGGTGCAAAAAACAAGAGAGGGTTCTCACAACAACAATGACAAAACCGTCAAAATCTTTAATCATTAAATACATTAAAGAAACGGGATTTGCCCCCAATGATTGGGAAATTGAAGAGAAAGAGTCTTTTAACGTAAAAACAAAAGGAGAATAAGATGCCTGTAAAGATACACAACAAAGAATATAAAACGGTTGCGGAGAGAATAGTTGAGTTCTATGCCAAATACGGAGGAAGCAACGAGACATCAATACATACTGAAATACTAAAAGACGAAGATAGCCTAGTACAAGTTAGGGCTACTATTTCAGTAAATATAGAAGACGTTCAAGTTCTGTATGGAACCGGACACGCTGAAGAAGACAGACGACAGGGAATGATTAATAAGACATCAGCCCTAGAGAACGCTGAAACATCCGCAATCGGAAGAGCATTAGCTAGTATTGGACTAGGCGGTGAAGAGTTTGCATCGGCAGATGAATTAGTTCAGGCTCTTGCTAACCAAAAAAGTACAGCCGCCAAGAAACCTAGCACCGCTGTCACGACGAACAGTTCAGCCAGCAGCGAGAAAAATGCTAGCACAATTAACTTCGGAAAACACAAAGGAAAACCATACAACAAGATTCCTATTCAATATCTAGAGTGGCTGACAGGGAGACCCGACACAGACCAAGAGACTATGGAACTTGCGAAGGCAGAAATCTCAGTAAGAAATTCAATAGGCATTGGGAATCTCACACCGCCTGATGATAAAGATGTCAAAGCCAACGATTCTTGGGAAGTGGATGAAAAAATCTTCAGCAAGGTTGCAAAGACAGAAGAAAAACCAAAAAGCCAAACACCAAAGACGATAGAAAAAAAACAACAAAGCGTCAATGAAATGGTTGCTAGCATAGGCAACGGAGTAGCTCCTGAGTCTCCGGTTATTTCTGAGTCTCCGGTTGCTGATACTCCTTTGTCTCTAGAAAGAAGAAGAAGAGATGTTGCCAATGAACTTACTATTCTATCTCAAGTCTTAGGAATGGAGAAGTTCCAAGAAATTAAGACTAGGGAAGTTGGAGCAAAGGGATTCGCTCAATGCGAACTAGATGAGTTAGAGAAGTTGAAAGAGATAATGGACGGCTCTATCCCAACAAAAACCAAAAAGTCCATTGAAAAACAAGAAGAACTGCTAAATAAAGTTGTCGAAACTTTTGACGGTCAGATTCTTAGCAAATAATGACAAGTAATAATTATTGGTTTCATAGTGAAGGAGAATACATAATGAATCAAAAAAGCAAGAAGGATAAAATCAGAAATTGGCTAGAGGAAGGTAGGTCTATAACGCCTAAAGATGCTTATGAGATGTTTGGCTCGATGAGGTTAGCCTCAATTATCCACGACTTAAAAGCAGATGGATACACATTTAACACCGAGTATGTGAGAAAGGGAAACTCTAAGTATGCTAAGTATTCTTTAGTAATCCCATCAACCCTGTTCGGTTCTTGATATGACTCATCCATCAAAAAGGAAAGGTAATCGTGTTGAGAATCTAGTAAAGGATATCTTTATAGGTCACGGATTTAAGTCAATCCGTGCCTATGCTAGCAACGGTTTAGCTCTGGGGGAACACGAGGAGTGCGACCTAACTGCTGAAATGTTTGGTCACAAATGGCGATTTCAAATAAAAGCTAGGAAGGTAATAGCCAAGTGGATTAAACCTAATATGGAAAACGTGGATGCTCAAATTATCAAGCAAGATAGGGAAGAGCCATTGATAGTAATGCCATTAAGCAGATTTATAGAGGAGTTGAGAAATGCCCGACAATAAGCCCCCGGCTTTTATGTTTTATGCCGGAGATTTCTTATCGAGCATAGATGTTGCTTTTATGGATATGGAGTTGAGAGGTGTTTACATAACTCTGTTAGCATACTCTTGGCTAGAGAACGGGATACCAAATGAAGACAGGAAATTAAAAGTTATCTTACAATGTAGTGACGAGGACACTTACTCAAGGTATAAATCTGAGGTTATAGATGCTTGTTTTAAGCTAGAAAAAAATACTTGGAGACAACCAAGACAGGAAAGAGAAAGAGCCAAGCAACAAGAAAGAAAGGATGCTCACATTAAAGCCGGAAAAATGAGTCAAGATTTAAGGAGAGCAAGAGAAAATAAAAGGGGAAAAGGAGCATTATTGCGTGTGAGTAAAGGGAGCAACGCTCTAGAGTTGGAAAGAGAAGTAGAATTTGAAACTGAATTTTGGAAAGCGTATCCTAGAAAAACAGGAAAGAAGAAAACAAAAGCACTATATAATAAAATAAGAAAAAGCACAAGCAAAGAAGACGTAATAAATGGATTAAAAAACCATATAAAAGGTTGTTGGAGTGGGAAAGAAATTGAATTTATACCATATCCAATGACTTGGCTAAATGGGGAATGTTGGAATGATGATGCTAGCAATATATCTGGTGAGGTCACAAAGGTGATTAAGAGAACTTTTGTGAAGGTTTGCCCCGTCTGTGGAGCAACTAAGGATGGATGCGACAAGAACTCTGTCGATGTTTGCCGTAGGCACAAACCTAGCTTTGATATGTTTTCAGAGAATAAAGTGCTAATGGACGATGATTTACTAATGATTAATGGCATACGTTTAGATTTAGGTTTGGAATTAGTAGGAGAAAAGTAATAAATTTAACAGAACACCCTTAGTATAAATTGGGGTGACAAATGAACAGAGAGCTAGTTTGGTTTGGCTATTAGTCTAGTTCTCAAAAATAAGCGCAAAAGAGAGAAATCTCGATGGTGGATTATTTGGTTATTCTCCAAATTACCCATTTTTATTCACCATCACGCTTATAACCTATAGACGGAGAGAAATATGGCAACAAAAAAAGAAGTAACCGCCCTGAAAGAGAAATATTATGAGGGGAAGAAGGAAGTAAATCGCCTGAATGAGCAGTTAAATCATCTTGGTGGTCATTTAAAAAATGTAATTTTTCATATAGATGAAATATACGCTAAATTACTCGTTGAATCTGACGATGCAAAGAGGAACAGGAATTATAGTAAAAAAGACCTTATTCGCAAGATTAAAGGCATTGTAGACTATTCTATTAGATGGATTGGTGTACCAAAGAAACAAGTCTATCAATGGAACCCATTGGATTTATATAAAAACTATGATTGGTGGGAAGAGAAAAAAGAAGACAGATATTTCGTAGGAAAAGAAATACTAGATTCAATATACCCAAATGAAAAAGAACTAAAAGAAATTTTAGACGGAAGCGGCATTAGTGAGGACGAGCTAAAGACACCGGACTTGGCAGATGCTAGCACGAAAAAATGAAATCACATAGCTCAAGGTGAAGTAGCCGAAACAAATCGCCCTTCGCATTTCAACTCCGCATTAATCAATAGGGGGGCTTGATAAGTAGGTTATTTCACCTTAATATTTAGATAGACACTAGGGAATATATATTGTAAAGTCGTTTCGTCGGCTCACAACTACCTCGGTTTACTCGCCAATTATTTCTTAGTGTCTACATCCTATCCCAATAGGCAAAAAAAAGGGGGAGCATTTTGCTCCCCCTTTCTCCGTTATCTAGGTAGTCAGACTAACCACTTCTTTTTATTGCTTGAATTGTAACCGAAACCACAACTGCCATTATCCCTATGGCTATTGACCAAATTAGGAACCCTACTCCCAATGCTAGCACTTGAACTATCCAACCTGCTACGTCTAGAATTATCATTATTCATCCCTTTTTTGTTCTGTATCTTTATCTTCAAATAAATCATCACAATTATTCAATATGGTTTCACTTAATTGTTCGTGACTCACGCACCAATCCATTTCTTCTTCAGCTATGCCAACTTGTTCTTCCCACGATATTTCTTTAATATCTATTGGAGACATTTCTTCATCCCACCAAGCTATAATAATTTCTTCATTACTATCATAGAGAGAAAGTTTTTTAATAGCATCTTTAATTTTCATCTCTGTACTCCTTATAAAGTTTTTTGTAATTATATTTGTTATGAATATCCCATCTATCATATTGAGCAGATAGCTTTTTAAGTCTTTGATGCGCCTTTCCCCCTTTTTTTATTTTTCCTTTTTCTAATAATTGTTCATAAAAACTTACTAATAAAGATGTTTTCATTTTATAATTTGTCTTAGCCATAGTTATTATCCTTTCTTACAGGGAGAGAGGTCTGACCTTTTTCACAAGACTAATGCACATATCTTGCTACTCTCCCTGTTACATATTAGTTATGCTTAATCAGTTCCCTTGATTGCCTCGGCAAGAGCATTGATTCCCTTAGCCATAGCCTCGATTGATGTTCTTGGAAAAGCCACACCTTTTTTAGTAGGAATCATTTTACCGTCTTCTAGCTTAATCCAAGTCCTAATTTGGGCTAGTTGCTTACCGCCTAATTCGTCAAGGGTGAATCTGATTTCTGAATTAGATTTTTCATTTGGTTTATGTACTGCTACTACGTTGTTGTCGTCGTTCATAACGATAACTCCTGTTTGTTTACTCGTTTAAAAAAATTATTGCTTGGCATATCAAGAACAATATGATAACAAGTGCTAAGTGCCAAGTCACTCTACGCCTCTGCTCCACTAGAGAACCCTGTGGTGATGTCTCCATCACCGAAGTCATTGATGAATTTTTTCATATCTGACTCGTCAATATCAGCATTTACACCCATACCAATTCCATCTTCTGTCTCGAAGATATCAACTCCGTCGGGAATTATGTCAGCACTCTTACACATAGATGTCAAAGAAAGAGACATCCCTAGAACTGTGCCGAGACTCCTGTCGTGTTGTTCGTTGTTGAAGTATGCTAGCATCATCATAGCGTCCTTTCTGCTTAGGCACTCTTTATTTACTAATGCTCTGATACAATTACATAAACTATCCATTATGTCTCCAATAATTGCCGACATATAAGCATTCATTTTCCCATCACCTTTTATATATTTTTTCATCTCGTCACTATACTCTTCAAAATCTTCATAGCTACCGAAGATATCTCTTGGATTTGGTGCATCTGATTCGATGGTTCTTCTACGGGCATCATTTAGTTTATCTTGTGTCAGGTATTTTGATTTTGCTTTGGGCATTCTCTCTCCTAGTTAGCTTGTTCGTTTTTGTTCATAGCGATTGCTATCATTTTATTTAATTTTTTTAACTGATTTCTGATTTTTAATCCACCCTTCTTCCTGTTATATTTTTCAATAATATTATATCTGTCTTGTTTGGTTGGTGGGGTTGGATTTGTGGGGTAGCCGTTGGTCACATCAACTAAATCCACCGCTAGAGACTCTATTTCCGTTGCTAATATTCTTAATTCGTCGTTGTCCATTGGGTAATATTCCAATGGGTCGGGAAGTCCCTTCGTTCCCAACCCCTTACTTAGCGAGAGAGTAGCTAAAATTGATTTTGTGGTATCTATCATATCAATAACTTGACCGAGTGATTCAAATAAATTTACTTCTAAAAAATCTCTTGGGAATTGGTCAGAGAAATCTGTCTCCGTTGCCCTGTTCGATGCTCTAACTTTGTCGTTCATAAAATCCATTTCGTCGGCTCCCTTTTTAATATTGTTTTCTTTATTTTACCTTTCACTTTGTTCAAGGTAAAATAAATAAAACTATATTATTAACTAATATTATACATAAATAACTTAAATAGCAATAGCTATCTTTGCTTGTCAGTATTGGTTTCTCCTTAGCTTTACTAAGCATAATATTTGTATTACTCAAGGTTTTGGAATGGGTTAAACGGTGCTAGCACGTTGATTTTAGGAGGGGCGGGAACACCACGAGATTCCTCAAGTGATGTTCCCTTGTCGAGAGAGAGCGACATAAATCTATCTCTTTTTAAAGGACTCTTTAATCCTCTTGATAGCATCTTTCGTATCGGGGATAAACATATCTTTGAATGCGAAGTAAACTACAGGTACTAGAGTCCCATATACTACAACAATTATTATTACCGTTAATACATCTCCAAGTTGCTGATTCATACTATTCTCCTTATGTTAGATACTATTTCTTCAACATTTATTTCATCACAATGCTCTTTGCAATTAGAACATATATCAGAAAAAGATATTAAAGCACCGCAACAATCGCTTTCCTTACTCCCCGGATAAGAATCCACCGACTCGTCATCTACCTTGACTTGGTAGGGGAATGCTAGCACTCCGTCACCTTCTGCCTCTAGAAGTACGTCAACTATTTGGTCTTTTTGAGATTCGTTTTCAACGGTTATTGTTATTATTTTAGACATTATTATTCTCCTTTTCTTGGATGATAAAGTCTAATACTTCTAGCATTATCATCCGTTGGTCTTCATATCCCCTGACATAATAGTCTTGGGTCTTAACTTTTTTAATAAACTCTCTCATTTTCCTTAGATATTTAAGTATATCTTCGTCATAGTAAAGAGTTTTAGATTCTTTTCCAAAGTACATACTGCTCTCCTTATTTGTAATGACCCTGTGAGTATTCCATTGTCTCTGCTAGCTTTCGTATTTCCCTGTCCAAAGTATCTACGGTAGCATCGACACTCTTGGTGTCTTTTTGTTCAACGACATAGAACACATTTGCTCTTTCTTTAGCATCTTCAGACATTTCTTTCTGATATCCCATACCGTGGTCAAATCCGAAGACACCTCTCTTGATTTGGAACAATAGGTCTCGAAGTATTCCGTTGGTTGCTATCGACATAACCCTCTGCAAATCCAACACTTCGTGACTTCTCTTTACCGGGAAGAGGACAACAAACTCCCTTACTCCGGGGAGAGAACCTTCATACTGACAACAATAAGTAGCGTGAATCTCGACGGCATTCCCCATCCTTGTAAGAATGTCTGCTAGCACCGAAGCCGTAGCCCCTAGTCTTGCAAATTCCATCTCATCGTTGAAGTGAGCAAGGGAGAAATTGATACCTATTCTCACATTTCTCCTCTTGTTGTCTCTCACCATTTTGTCCCAATAGTCGTCCCTATTGACCATAACCTTGTCGATGTTAAGTTCATCTCCATCGTCACTACATCTCCTAACCCTCTTCGATGATAGTCCTTGCCCTAAGTAAGAAGTAATGTCGAGTTGTTGTTCTACTTCTTCTCGATATTTTTCAAAGAAGTCCCTTACTTTCTTACTGCTCTTGCCGATAGTAAGATTCTCGACAAGTTGCTCCCTTGTCTTAACCGACCCATAAGTCCAATCCTTGTCGGTTATTTTGAAGACATCGTTAGTCAGACAAGCCTCGATATAGTCTTCTGCTGAATCAAATTCAAGACAGACGATTTCCTTCTCGGCACTATAGTCATATGATACATCGTTCTTTTCTGATAGAATATAATCAGACATATTTTACTCCTCGATTAAAGTGTTATTGGTTGATTGACATTGACACCATCTAAGCTAGATACTCTCGGTTCTGCTCTCTTGTAGTTGGTGGGAAACTTCTCCATCATCTCTTCAAGATTGATTTTCGATTTCTCTTCGTCTGTCCATTGAGCCGTCAAGTCAGCTAATGCGTAGAAGATGCTAGCTTTTGATAAGCCGCCCTCTATCTTCTTGCCCTTTCCTAGTGTCATCGGAGTTACCGATTTTTCTGCCACTACACCATTGACGGCTTGGTGAATCATTTTTGCCGAAGTGGAAAAAGCACGGGTAGAGATGTTGTATCTTAGCTTTTGGTCTCTAATCCGAGTCCTTAGTTCGAAGAGAGCATCTGCTAGCTCTTTATATTCCCCGACTATAGCTTTCTCGATTTCATTGTCGTAATCTATCGATATTACTGCTCCGGTGAATCTATCAAGAGTTGCCATATCTTGTTGGTTCCTTCCAACGTATTGGTGACTATTTCCATACCCTGTGCTATTATCGATGGCAATAAACGAGAAGTCATCGTGACGAAATCGATACGGATTCTCTGGGTCATTTGGAGTGAACATCAATCCTTGACCATCTAGCATAGAGTTATGAATGAGAGACATATTGGGGTCAAATCCATTGAACTCGTCGGCTACAATAAAGCCACCTTCCGAGAATGGTTTGACATATTGACCCTCAATATACCGACCATCAAATGTCGATTTCCCTAATAGTTGAGCCTCACTAACTCCGGCAGTACCGACGGCATAAGTATATTTAAACTTATCATCTTCGTCCCAATCTTTAGCCTTGGCAATTACCTTAAATAGCATCTCGGCTATTGTCGATTTCCCTGTTCCTCTTTCACCGACCATAAAAAGCTTGCCGTGAGTTATCAGTTTATCGAGACAATCTTGGTATTGAAAGTGGATTAAATCTCCATCGACTTGGTCAAAAATTACCTTATCCTTGACGGTGATTTGGACAGGTCTCGTTACTTCCTCGACTCTCTCCTCAATCATCTCCTCGATTTTCTTCCCATACTTGTCCTCCATCTTCTCGAGAACCTTTTCCGACGAGTAGTCTCCAATCACTTTCTCCATATCCGACAGACTTTTCTGCCCTGTAGTACCGTTGTTGTCCGACGATGAACTATTCCCACTACTTTGGTCGGAAGTATCTTTACCGTCGTTACTTGGTGGATTCCAACTTCCGTCTAGAAAGCCGTCTAATTCGTGTCTTCTAGCAAAAGCCGTCCAACTTGAACTGACACCGTCAGCTTCACATTTTCTTCTAGCGGATTTTCTCATTTCTGAAACATTCATTTTGTTCTCCTTGCCTCTCTCGGCAGTTTTGGTTTTTGGCTCAAATTCCGAGCCGTTAGTATTTCTATAAATGATAGCATCTTCAGTTCCTTCAGATGCTATCATTTATAAATACAAAGCCGTCAGTTCTTCCGACGGTTCTGCTTCTCACTACTCGATAGTTAGCATCTCGTCGATAAACTCGTCGGTTATCAATGCTAGTCTAGACTTCGTAAAGAGTCCAACTATCGTTTTTTGAGCATAACCATAAGAGCAGTCAAACTCTGTTGCTAAAAGACTTGTATATCGAGAGATTACAAAACTTCTCCGCTGTCTATCGGTAGCTTTTTTCATCTTCAAGACATTGTGACGGTCTAATCCATCCCAGTCTCCATTTATGAAGTGAGTCCATAGTGAATATCCATAATCACTCATCGTTCCGACGGTGATGACTTCATTCCTTCCCGAATGGAACATCCCAATTTGCTGCTTATTGACGAGAAGCACTTTTTTCATCTTGTCTTTTATGTTCATTTTACTCTCCCTGTTACTATCGTTGTTGGTTGTTTGATTAACTTTCTCATATCTTCTAACTCACCGAAGACATTTTTATTGTAATTCATCACGAAGAAGAAAGCATCAACTCCATAAGTGAGATGAATCTCTCTCGGTAAACTAGCATCAATATTGCCTAGTTCTTCCTTCGTGTAGACTCTTTCCATCAAGGCTCCCTTGGTAATACCGTCGGGTATTAATTCATCGATTAACTCTTTCTCGTCGAGAAAGTCTCCATAGTCGTAACCTTGATTTCCCCGACCCTTGCTTACTTCGTCTTCTAGATGGTGCTTAATCAGAGAACCTAACTCTTTGACTAAGTCATCTAAGTCTCCTAACAAGATTCTCACTCCAAAATTGTTTGGAAAACCGTGATGTTTATTGTCACCACATTGACAAGCAGTTTTACTAGGATTATCTTCGTGCTTCTTAAAAGCATTTAATATGCCTTCTATTTCCCCTGTTAATTCGAGGATTCTGTCGATTGTGTTCATTTTACTCTCCAAGCTGTGACGGTGCTAGAACATTCTAACACCGTCGGTTTTAGGTTATAATATCATCTCAAGAAGTACATCTTCGGTTTGATTTTCCTTGTACACCAAGACCATCCAAGATGGTTGAGGTGATTCTCCTTCCTTGACGATGAAGTAGTCGGAATTTTTAATCCATTCCAGTTCTCCAGTCCCACCGAGATGCTCTTCGCATTCTTTCCAAGACCATTCTCCCATTTCGAGATTTTTGTCCCAATCGAGTCTATTCTCGTCGATATAGGCTTCCCATAAGAGATGCTCTTTCATCACGGAGAACCAAGACTCGTCGTTGAGTCTATAGTCGGGGTGAATAGTGCATCTTTGGATTTTTCTCTCTTCTGCCGACGGTGGAAGAGCTAATTTCTCTTTGTATCTGTCAAAGTATGCCTTGAAATGCTCTAGCTTCTCGACGACTCTCTCGACGAGTTGTTTCTTATGTTTCATTTTACTCTCTCTTTACCGTCACTAAAGACGGTGGTTTTTCGTTAGTTGGTCTGTCTTCTTCAGGACGAGTAGACCAGTTCTCGTCGATACTGCTCTGGCGATGCTAGAACAATCTAGCACCGCTTCGAATAGTATTTCGACTATACTCTCTCGACAAATTTGCCATTTCGGTTCAGATAACCGTCACGTTTCTGACAATCTCCCGAGAGGTGACCGACGTTACCACCGACGAGTAAATCGTCGCTGATATTGATACACTTCAGCTTCAAGATTCCAATTTCAATCTCGTCGGCATTGTTACTATTCAGATATGCGTTATATACTGCGTTCAATCGTTCGTTTTTGCTCATTTTGTACTCTCTCTCTTTTTGTTGTTTTGTCGTCGATAAAACCTAGTGTTCTATCTTCGTTTTCTTATTCTAATTCTTGTTCTCTTTCTCTTTCCATATCACTAGCGATGCTATAGCGACGTTATAGATATGCTAGAACACCGCTTAGTGCTATGGTGTATTAACTCGTCGGTTAATACTACTTATCCACGAGAAGTGGACTTCGTATCCGCTAGAATCGTCAAGTCTCTTGCGAAAGTATCAGCAATCTCTTCAGGTGAGAGAAGCTTATATTCATCGAATCTTGCGAAGTGAGAAGGTTCGATATCTTCAGCAATCTCCGAGAAGCGGTCATCCTTGCCATCCGCCACTTTCTCGACGATAAAGTCCATATCGTGATGTTGTCCTGTTCTCTCTGCGTAGTCTTCGAAGAATAACTGTCTTTCTTCGTCGTTCATATTCGTTACTTCGTGACGGTTTTGAGTGGTCACGACTGCAACGTCCTTAGTCACCGTGTCTGTGGTGATAGCAAGGTCGATTATGTCGATTGTGTCCTGTGTGTCGAACATATTGATTGTTTTCATTTGATACTCTCTCTTTAGTTATGGTTCTGT
>Ga0209709_10001376_pt1 | contig 22504 bp, 17 predicted proteins | sample ArcticOcean_MG_C_2_FD_187435 | JGI IMG/M metagenome (GOLD analysis project Ga0209709, IMG submission 187435) | Marine microbial communities from western Arctic Ocean - ArcticOcean_MG_CB4_136 (SPAdes) (version 2) | ecosystem: Environmental > Aquatic > Marine > Oceanic | place: Arctic Ocean...
TGCAAAAAAAGGCTTCGTAGAGTTTCTAATTGTTTTTTTTGGGGTATTAGTGTCATTTGGTGTTGAACAAAAAGGGGATGATTTCGAGGATCGTGAATGGAATATTGAAAATCTTCATAACCTTAAAGCTGAAATGGATTCCATAAAAGTATATACACTTGAAAAACAAGAAGTGTTAGGCATGGTAATGGAAGCCTATAAAGAGCTATATGAAACATGGGATAGTGGCGATAAATATCAGTTCATATGGATTTATGGAAAGGATGATTATGATTTTCCATTAGAAATGTATACAAATAGAGATCCTTTTAACCCTCCGAGAGTTGTTTATGATGCGATAAAACTAGACGGAACATTCAGATTTTTAGGCTCTGAAATTGGACAGTCAGTTTATAATACATATGAAGGACAGGATCTAAAGTATTTGAAATTAAATACAGATAAAGAAGAAGAGGTTTTTACTAGAAAATTTAATGATCGTGTAGATAGCAAGTGGGTTTTTGACCTTGAAGAAATTGATTTTGATTCTCCGCAATTTTGGATTAAAAACAGGGAGTATGTTGAGAATGATCAATATGTTAAGTATAACCTTTTTAAGCGTATGGAGCTTTGGGAACAAACTGCTGAGCAAATTGAAAGGTACTTAAAAGTTGTTGAGTCTAGTATTGAACTTGTTTCTAAAGAAATTAAAATTAAAGATGCCGAAATAACTATTGTTTATTGGGTTTTCTAAAATACTTTTCTAGTAAACCAGCACTTATTTTTCCTGAAATTAAAGACGGGGGGACGCCCGGACCTGGGACTGTTAATTGTCCTGAAAAATATAAGCCCTTTACCTTCTTGCTTTCTATTTTAGGTCTTAAAAAAGCAGTTTGAAATAGTGTCATTGCCAATCCATAGGCATTACCTTTGTATGAATTGTATTCTGATATAAAATCATTTACACAAAATGATTCTTGAAATAAAATATGTTTTTTAATAGACTGCCCAGTTCTTTCTTCAAGACGCTTTATAACAACATTAAAATATTTTTTTCTTATCTCTGAATTGTCTTCAAGTCCAGGAGCTAAAGGAATTAAAATAAAACAAGCTTCTTTCCCCTCAGGTGCCATTGAAGCATCAGATTTAGAAGGAAAATTTGCATAGAATAGTGGATCATCTGGCCATTTGGGATTATCATATATTTCTGAAGCATGTTTATCAAAATCTACATCAAAAAATAGAGTATGATGAGCAACATCATTTACTTTTTTATTCAAACCTATATAAAAAAGTAGTGAGGATGGTGCAAAGGTTTTTTTGCTCCAATATTTTTCACTGTAGGCTCTTAAATTTGAGTTCAAAAGAGTTTCTGTATGATGGTAATCTGCACCACTTAAAACTGCATCAGACTCGTGTTTAGAACCATTAATTATTACTCCACAAGCTTTTTTGCCTTCAACAATAATTTTTTCTACTGGAGAGTCAATGTGAAATTTCACACCTAGAGATTTTGCTAAACTTACCATTCCATTAATGACAGAGTACATTCCACCTTTAGGATGCCAAGTTCCAAGACCATAATCTGCAAAGTTCATAAAATTATAGAATGCTGGAGTATCTTTTGGTTTTGCTCCAAGAAATAAAACAGGAAATTGAAGTAACTGTCTTAATTTAGGATTTTTAAATTCTTTGAAAACATCTTGCCGTATATTCCTTATGAAGTAATTTAACTTGGTAATTGTTTCTAATGTTATTAATTCCAAAGGAGACTTACCTGGTCTATATACCACTTCTTTAATAGCTATATCATAATTTAATTGAGCCTCCTTAATGAATTTCTTAAGTTTTTTTCCACTTCCTTTTTCTTCATTTTCAAATGCCAAAGAAATTTTTTCTAAATCACCATCAATTATAATTTTATTTTTAGTTCCAAAATAAACTTCATAAGCTGGATCAAGTCTTTCTAAATTATAATAGTCACTAGGTTTTTTGTTAAAATCATTAAAAAATCTTTCAAAAATATCTGGCATCCAATACCATGAAGGACCCATGTCAAAAGTAAATCCATCACGCTTTAATTGTCTTGCCCGACCACCTAGGCTATTATTTTTTTCGAAAACTTCAACTTCATGACCATTTTTAGCTAAATAACATGCTGCTGAAATGGAAGAGAAGCCAGATCCAATTACAATAACTTTTTGGTTCATAATTTTGTAAATATATTTTAAATAAAAAAAGTTTTTTAGAGTTAAATAAGTCTAATTTGAAATATTATTTATTTCCTTCTATCGCCATTCTTTATAATCTCCTCGACAAAAGAGGCGCTTATTATTCCAGTTGGAATTGCAACCACTCCTATGCCCACTAAAGAAATAACTGATGCAAATATTTTACCCCCAACAGTGATAGGATAAACATCACCATAACCAACTGTTGCAAGTGATACAGTTGCCCACCAAATTGATTCTGATATACTTGAAAATTTTTCGGGTTGAGCAGCATTTTCAAGATAATAGATTGCTGAAGCTGAAAATAAAATAGTTAAAATTGACAAAAAAAGTGTGAATTTTAATTCACCTTTAACAGCGCTTAAAGCTTTTACGAAAAGCTTAAGCGATGATGAATCTCTTCCTAACTTAAATATACGAGTCAATCTAAATAGTCTTAAAATTCTCAAGAACCTTCCATCTATTTTCGTGAATTGATTTAGGAAAAAAGGAATGATTGAGATTAAATCAATAATGCCAAAAAGACTAGTAATATAAGCTATAGCACCTTTCATCTTGGATTTTTTGTAGGCATAAATTACACGGTACATATATTCAATAGAAAAAATACCTATAGATATGGCTTCAAAAACATAAAATTCACCAAAATAAATTGCACGAACTGAAACATGAGATTCTGCGATCATTGCAATGATGTTAGCAATAATTAAAATATAAATAAACTTATCTATAGATTTATGAATCTTCATGAAACTTATTTTTTTCTCATATCTATGATTATTCCAATCATAACAAAAAAAGTTGTTATGATAACTACAATGGCTACAAATTTTGGACTCATTTTAATAAACTTTATTGCTAAATTAATTAAAACTAACAAGAATGAACAAAAATATTTAAGTTATAAGTGTAGTTCAAAATTAATTCAATTATTAAATAATTTATTTTTTTAAAATAACAGATTAAAAAATATAAATAGACGATATTTGCGCCTTAAATATTTAAAAATCAATTCTAAACCGATTAATTTAAAAACCAAATCTTTCACGACTTTAACACTTTTTAATTTTGAAAACAATTGGTATTGGCCTTTCAAAGAAATGGCTTTTGCAAAAAGAAATTTTTCAAAAATTAAAGGATTAGAGTTTATCAAAGTTATGGGGACAGGAAGTGGATCAGGGTTTAGTTTAAAACCTGATTTTACAACTTATGCTATTTTGTGTGTATGGAATAACAAGAACTCTTCTGAAATCTTTTTCAAAAATCATAAAAAATTCAATCAGTATATTAAGAAATCAACCTCAATAAAGCATATTGAATTAAAAGCTGTAAAAAGCCATGGTTGCTGGAGTGGCTTGCAGCCATTTAAATCTCAAGAAATAAAACATATTGAAGATGATAATCCTGTAGCTGTAATAACTAGAGCAACTCTTAATTGGAATAGACTGATTTCCTTTTGGAGATCGGTGCCTATAGCAAGTAGAGCTATAGAAAAAGCAAAGGGAGTTATTTTCTATAAAGGCATCGGTGAATGGCCATTTTTTCAGCAAGCAACAATTAGTATTTGGAAAAATTTTAATTCTGTAAATGAATTTGCTTACAAGCAAAAAGAACATACTGAAATCATCAGAAAAACGCGAATAAACAACTGGTATAAGGAAGATCTATTTTCCAGATTTACCGTAATATCTAACTCAACTAATAAATTTAAAATTGAATAAATCTATTGTTATTGGTTCTGGTATAGCGGGAATTGCTTCAAGCATAAGGCTTGCGAAAAAAGGATATTCTGTTAAGGTTTTTGAAGGAAACTCTTTTCCAGGAGGAAAGATACATTCTTTTGAAAAATCTGGATATAGGTTTGATGGAGGACCTTCTTTATTTACAATGCCGCAATTTATAGATGAACTTTTTGAACTTTGTGGAGAAAACCCAAAAGATTATTTTTCTTATATAAAGAAAGAGATTGCTTGCAATTATTTTTGGGAAGATGGAATAAAGTTGGTTGCTTATGGGAACAAAGAAGATTTTCTAAATGAAGTAGAAAAAAAGCTAGGCGTACCTAAAGAAAAATTAATTAATTACTTTAATCGTTCACAAAAAAAGTATGATTTAACAGCACCACTTTTTTTAGAAAAATCTTTACATAAATTAAAAACATTTATTTCTAAAGAAGCTATAAATGCTATACTTTTTCTTGGCAAATATGATATTTTTAAAACTCTTCATGAAGTGAATAAAGAGGTCCTTGAAGAACCACATTTAATTCAATTTTTTGATCGTTTTGCCACCTATAATGGTTCCAATCCATATCAAACTTCAGGAATGATGAGTTTAATTACCCATCTTGAACAGCACTATGGAACTTTTTTACCTGTCAAAGGAATGGTGAGTATAACAGATTCATTAGTTCAATTAGCTAAAAGACAAGGTGTAGAATTTGTTTATAATAGTTATGTTAATCAAATTATTATAGATAATAAAAAAGCTAAAGGTGTAGAATCTAATGGATGTTTTTATGCTTCAGATGTTGTTATTAGTAATATGGATATAAATCCAACATACAAATTTTTAATACCAAATGAGCCAAAACCAAAAAAAATATTGGATGCTGAGTCTTCTAGTTCAGCTGTAATCTTTTATTGGGGAATATCCCGAGAATTTAAAGAATTAGATCTTCACAATATATTTTTTTCAGAAAATTATTCCGATGAATTTAAGTCCATTTTTAATCAAAACACTGTTTCAAAAGACCCTACTGTATATATAAACATAACATCAAAAGACATACCTGGAGATGCTCCAGAAAATTCGGAGAACTGGTTTGTTATGATAAACACCCCTGCTGATAAAGGACAGGATTGGAATTCAATGGTGAATGAAATTCGTAAAAATGTAAAAAAAAAGATATCTCGAAATTTGGGAGTTGACATTGGTAAATATATTGAGATAGAAGAAGTATTAACTCCTAAAATTATTCAACACAAAACACAATCTCACCAAGGTGCTTTATATGGACCTTCAAGTAACGACAGGTTATCTGCCTTTTTTAGGCATCCAAATTTTTCAAGAAAAATTGAAAACTTATTTTTTTGTGGAGGAAGTGTTCATCCTGGAGGAGGAATACCCCTTTGTTTATTGTCAGCCAAAATAACTTCGGATTTAGTAAAAAAATTATAGTATGTTAAAAAATAGATATACATCATTTTCCTCTATTTCCATTTTAGTAATTTGGACATTTCACTTATCAGGTCTTTTAGGAATACTTTATGGAGATAGTAAGTGGTTTATTTCGGCGACACCATTAAACTTAATTATATCATTAGTTTTATTACTTCTTAACTCATCAGATTCTAATAAAACAATCATGATAGCTGGTATAGCATTTATTATTGGAATGTTTACAGAGATTTTAGGAGTTAATTATGGACTTATTTTTGGAACTTATTTTTATGGAGAAGCTTTAGGACCTAAGTTATTAGGAGTTCCTATTTTAATTGGTTATAACTGGGCAATGGTTTTAATTATAACAGCTAGTATAGCTCAAAAAATTAATAAAAATTTCTATACTCGTATTTTTTTAGGAGTGACACTTATGTTGTTTTTAGATTTATTGATTGAGCCAGTTGCCCCAGATTTAGATTTTTGGATTTTTGATTCGGGAATTGCACCAATTCAAAATTATCTAGGATGGGTATTTGTGTCGTTTCTGCTACATTTTATATATCAGAAGTTAAAAATTAAAAAAAATAATAATTTTTCAAATCACCTTTATTTTCTTCAAATTCTATTCTTTGTATTACTTTTGATTAAGTTCAGGTCTTAATTGATAATAAAAATGGGGAGGCTCAAAACACTTATTGCTTTAATTTTTTCTTTAATTTTTTCATGTCAAGAAATAAAGAAACCTTTAGTTAGTAAAAACACCAACGATACAATAATAGATTTTAAATTTTCTCCACCAATCAAATTAGACTCGATGTCTGTTCAGTATAGAATTAGAAATGATATTTTCAATTGGCCAGAGTTTACTGCTTTCACTGATAGCTTTGAGAGTTTGATAAAACTTAATCCTGAAGGCAATCTTGTTTTTATTGAGGAATTGGAGTTGAAATTAAAAACCTTATCCAAGTCAAGATTTCCAACAAAAATTGACTTACCAGACATTAAAAGTAGACTTAAAGTAGTTCAGACTATGTTAATGCAATCAAGATATCATTCAAAAAACAAAAACTGGAAGGAGTTAGATATAAGCCTTCAAAACCTTTACTTAAGCTATAATTCATTCATTAATAGAATAAAGTCTATAAATGAAGAAATTAATTTATTTAGCAACGAGACAAATTAGTCTTCATTCAACAAATGTTATGTTAAATGAATACTAATTATTTATTTAAGTTTATTGCCTAGACCGTCAATTTTCGGCGCTGTTGGGCTGGTTAATATTAAATATTTAAATCATCGATTTTAAAGTCATAGTTTAAAAGTTTTATAACTCTATTTGAATTAACAATTCTTTTAATGTTTTCTGCTTTTAAGAATCTTGGTGGCAAAATATTTTTTTGATCAGCAATCTTTGAATAATATTCTTTTTTTGAAGGATGAAACGGAGTTACCGCATTAAATATTAAATTTTCTTTATTTAAATTCTTGATTACTTTCAAGATTACACCTATTGCGTCATCCTGGTGAATAAGATTAATCACTTCATTTCCCTTATGAAATTTTTTTCCACTCAAACTATAAATAGGATGGCGGTCTTTCCCAATTAACCCCCCTAATCGAATATGTGATGTTATGAAATTGCCATTATTTAATTGATTTTCAATTTTTAAAGTTTCAATTCCAGAATTTGAATTAGGATTACAATTACAAGACTCATCTACTATTCCTTTTTGTGAATCATATACACTTATACTACTTAAGTAAATTACTTTTTTGATCGATTCGTTTTCAATTATCTTTACGAGAGAAGCTATAGAGTTGTTTATATTTATTAATGGACCTCCTCTTCTAACAAAAGGAATTGTAATAACTAGTGTGTCAATAGATTTAAAAAAAGGAGAATTTGAAGTTTTTTCTGGGCTAAATAAATAATGATATGATTTCACACCTAGTCTTGATAATTTTTTAATTTTTTCAGAAGATGTGGATGTTCCTTTTACAACATACCCTTTTTTAATTAAAGTTTCAGCTAGAGGAAAGCCTAACCAACCGCAGCCTAGAATTCCTATTTTATTCATTTTTTAAAATTACAATTTTTCATTTAGTCTTTTGTTTTTATGTGAATATTTTGATTTTTTTTAAATTAAATTAATTACCTTATAATGAATTAAGTACTGTTAAATGGCAATTAAAAGTTTTCAAGGCCCTAGAGTTTCTTTAGCTAAAAAAGTAGTAAAGAACATTCTTGTTAGAGATGTGATGTCTACGAGTTTAATACTTTTTCGGCCTAAACAAACTATTCATGATGTAATGAAGTCTTTTATTAAATATAGAATATCAGGAGGGCCGGTTGTTGATAAACATGGAGAATTGATGGGGGTTATTTCCGAAGCTGACTGTATGAAAGAAATTTCTGAAAGTAGATATTTTAATATGCCCATACTTGATAAAACTGTTTATCATTTTATGACTAAGGATGTTGAAACCATTGAAGCTTCAACAAGTATATTTGATGCTGCATCACTTTTTTCAAAAACTAATAGACGACGCTTCCCCGTTATTGATAAAAAAAGATTGGTTGGCCAAGTAAGTAGAAAGGATATTGTAATTGCAGCACTTAATTTAAAAAGTCAGACTTGGTAATAATTAGTGAACTTTAGATCCATTTGAAATTTTTGATTTGTCAGGACTAATAAAAATTAGTTTACCCGAAACATCTTTACCCATCAATATCATTCCTTGACTTTCAACACCTTTTATTTTTCTTGGATTTAAATTAGTTAGAACAGTTACTTTGTTACCAATGATTTTCTCAGAACTATACTCTTTTGCAATACCGGATACAATTGTCAACTCTTCATTTCCAACACTTACTTTAAGTTTTAAAAGAGTTTTAGTTTTTGGTATTTTTTCTGCATCTAGAATTTCCCCAACATTAATTTCAAGATTTTTAAAATTTTCAAAATCAACAACAGGTTTTATTGGGGGAATAGGCTTTAAATCATTGTTTTTTTTAGTAGCTCCAAGCTTAGTTAGTTGTTTTTCTATTTGAGAATCTTCAATTTTAGAAAACAATAACTCTTGACTATTAATAACATGCCCCTCTTCAATAGTTATTTGATCATCAATACTATTCCAGTCAGAAGATTTTAAGTTTAACATTTTTAATAGCTTTTCTGAAGTGAAAGGAAGAAATGGCTCACTCAAGTATGCCAAACGGCCTGCTAATTGAAGGCCTACATACATTATAGTAGAAACTCTTTCAGGTGTGTTTTTTATTAATTTCCAAGGCTCTTGATCAGCAAGATATTTATTCCCAAGTCTAGCTAAATTCATCAATTCTTTTAGTGCTTCTCTAAATTTAAATTTTTCAATAGAATCACTAATTTTATTTTGAAAACGACTTATTGAATCTAAAATTTTATTGTCATCATCAAAAAGCTTTTCTGGTTTAGGTGTTTTTCCATCATAATACTTGTGAGTTAAAACGACTATTCTGTTTATGAAATTCCCATAAATAGCTACTAGTTCATTATTGTTTCTTGCTTGAAAATCACTCCAAGTAAAATCATTATCTTTTGATTCTGGAGCATTAGCTGTTAAAACATATCTTAAAACATCTTGTTGTTCTGGAAAATCTATTAAGTATTCATGTAGCCAAACTGCCCAATTTTTTGATGTAGAAATTTTATTTCCTTCAAGATTTAAGAATTCATTCGCAGGTACATTTTTTGGTAAAATATATTTACCTGAAGCCTTCAGCATCGAAGGGAAAATGATACAATGAAAAACAATATTATCCTTTCCTATAAAGTGGATTAATTCTGTGTCCTCATCTTTCCAGTATGGTTCCCAATCAATTCCCTTTTTTTTCGCCCATTCTTTTGTAGATGAAATATAGCCGATAGGAGCATCAAACCATACATAAAGAACTTTTCCTTTATTGTTTTCAACTGGAACTGGGATTCCCCAATCTAAATCTCTTGTTACTGCCCTAGGTTGAAGACCACTTTCTATCCAAGACTTCACCTGTCCATATACATTAGGTTTCCAGTCTTTTTTATGACCATCTAATATCCATTTCTTTATAAATTTTTCATAATTATTTAGTGGAAGATACCAATGCTTGGTACTTTTTTTAATGGGAAAAGAACCAGAAAGAGTTGATTTTGGATTTATAAGATCTGAAGAGTTTAAACTGCTTCCGCAGCTTTCACATTGATCACCATAAGCCTCTTTATTTTTACATATTGGACAAGTTCCAGTTACAAACCTATCGGCTAAAAATTGCTGAGCTTCTTCATCGAATAATTGTTCTGAAGTTTTTTCAATAAAAATATTTTTAGAATCCAGATCCCTAAAGAATTCTTGAGCAGTCTCGTGATGAATTTTTGCTGAAGTTCTGGAGTAATTATTGAATGAAATTCCAAAATCCTCAAACGATTTACGAATCATTTTATCATACTTGTCAATTACTTCTTTTGGAGTTATACCTTCTTTTTTTGCTTTTATTGCTATAGCAACTCCGTGCTCGTCGCTTCCACATATAAAAGCAACATCACGTTCTTTATTTCGGAGATACCTAGCAAATATATCAGCAGGAATATATACTCCAGCTAAATGGCCTATGTGTATTGGTCCATTTGTGTAAGGAAGAGCTGCGGTTAGAGTATATCGTTTAGTTTTACCCATCAATTAGTTTTAACCAAAAATACAATGAAAACCTTTATTATTAACCACCCTATAATATAATATTAAATTGATTTTTAAACAAGTTGTTGTTTTTATAACAACTTGTTTATATTTATAACATTAATTTATATATATGAAAACAATATCTTCTGAAGTTTCAGCATACATAAAAACAAAACCATTTTTATCAATTGCTCTATCTCAAGATATAATCAATCTAACATCATTAGCTAGACAGATTCAGCCAGAAATTGAAAAATCTCTTCGAAAGCCAGCTAAAAGTGGAGCGATTGTTATGGCGTTAAAAAGAATTTCTGATACTCAAGAATTTATTACAACTCATAGAATTGTAAGAGTTTTAAAAAACATGGGCGACATAACTGTTCGTTCATCTTTAGTGGATTATTGTTTTAAAATATCCGAAACACTTTTGCCAGCACAAGCAAATTTTTTAAATCAAATAGAAACATCCAAAAACGTTTTTTTTACTACATCAAGAGGGGTTGGAGAATGTAATATTATTGTAAGTCAAGAGTTGTCTTCAACAATAGAATCTGTTTTCATTAATGAAGTTTGTCTTGAAAAAACTCATGATCTTTCAGCTATTTCAATTAAGCTTCCAACTGAAAATGTTACAATACCTGGTATATATTACTTTATATTTCAAAGACTATCATGGGAAGGAGTAAATATTAATGAGGTTATTTCTACCTCAAATGAATTCACAATTTTAATGGATGAAGATTCTGTAAATATCGCTTTTCAAGTGATTAAGGATTTGAAGAATTTATAGTCAATTCTTTTAGAGTATCATATAATTGATCTATTCTTTTTACATTTTCAATTACTAAAATCAACTTTAATCCATTTTTAGTATTCTTTTCTTTAATAGCAATATTTGATTTTTCTTTTTGAACATTAGTTAAAAAGACTCCAAAAGTTTCAGTTTTAAAAATATCATTTTGTTGATCTTCAATAAAATAACCAAGGCATTTATTTTGTTTTATTACATAGCGCTCTATTCCAATTTTCACAGCTAACCATTTCAATTTAATGCTATTTAATAATTCATTTCCTTGATCTGGAATTGAGCCAAATCTATCAATTAAGTTTTTCTTAAATTCTATGAGCTTATCTTCATTAGATATTTTGCTTAATTCATTATATAATGATAATCTTTCACTTATAACATTAATATATGTTTCAGGAAAAAGAACTTCTAAATCAGTGTCAATCTGAACGTTTTTAATTTGATTTTTTAAAGAGCTGGGTTCAATATTGTTATACAGCTCTTTAAATTCAGTTTCCTTGAGCTCCTGAACTGCTTCTTCTAAAATTTTTTGATAAGTATCGTATCCAATCTCATTAATAAATCCACTTTGCTCACCTCCTAATAAATCGCCAGCACCTCTAATCTCAAGATCTTTCATGGCTATTTGCATCCCTGACCCTAGTTCTGAATACTGTTGAATTGCATTGATTCTTTTTTGAGCTTCAGAGGATATTGAGCTATAAGGTGGAGTTATGAAATAACAAAATGCTTTTTTATTACTTCTTCCAACTCTTCCTCGCATTTGATGTAAATCACTTAATCCAAAGTTATTGGCATTATTAATAAAAATTGTATTTGCATTTGGAACATCAAGACCATTTTCAATAATGGTTGTTGCTACTAATACATCATACTCTCCTTCCATAAAACCTATGAGGGTTTTCTCTAGTCTTTTACCATTCATTTGTCCATGACCTATAGCAATTCTAGCGTCTGGAACCAAACGTTGAAGCATGCCTGAGACTTCTGTAATATTTTCAACACGATTATGAATAAAAAATATTTGTCCAGATCGTTTTAACTCATACATAATAGCATCCCGAATAATAGATTCACTAAATCTGATTACTTCATTCTCAATAGGATACCTATTGGGGGGAGCTGTTGCTATTATTGATAAGTCTCTAGCAGACATTAAACTAAATTGAAGTGTTCTAGGTATGGGAGTTGCTGTTAGACTTAATACATCAATGTTTGTTTTTAGGGAACGAATCTGTTCTTTAACTGAGACTCCAAATTTTTGTTCTTCATCAACTATTAAAAGTCCAAGATCCTTAAAGACAACTGACTTATTAGCTATTTGATGAGTGCCAATTAAAATATCTATTTTTCCAGAAGCAAGATCTTCTAGCAACTGTTTTTTTTCTTTTGGACTTCTGAATCTGTTCAAATAATCTACCCTAACAGGTAATTCTTTAAGACGATTGGAAAAGGTTTTGAAGTGTTGAAATGTTAATATCGTAGTTGGAACTAATACCGCTACCTGTTTTGAATTATCAACAGCTTTGAATGCGGATCTAATAGCCACCTCTGTTTTACCAAAACCCACATCTCCACAAATTAATCTATCCATAGCTCTTTCACTTTCCATATCAGATTTTATATCTTGAGTTGTTTTGCTCTGATCTGGAGTATCTTCAAATAAAAAAGAGGCTTCTAGCTCCCATTGTAAGTAGCTGTCAGGAGAACAGGCATATCCTATTTTTTCTCTTCTTTTAGCGTAGAGTTTTATAAGGTCAAATGCAATGGATTTAACTTTGCTTTTAGTTTTTTGCTTGAGTGCTTTCCATGATTTAGAACCTAATTTATATATTCTTGGTACATGCCCATCTTTACCATTAAACTTTGAAATTTTATGTAAAGAATGAATGCTTAAATAAAGAATATCTCCTTCAGCATATACAATTTTAATAACTTCTTGATTTGAATTCTCAACCATAATCCTCTGTAATCCTCCAAATCGTCCAACACCATGATCCATGTGAGTTACAAAATCTCCAACCTGCATTGAGGTTAACTCCTTAAGGTTTAATGTATTTTTTCTTGTATTATCTGATTTTAGCTTATACTTATGATACCTGCCAAATATTTGATGATCAGTAAAACATGCTACTTTTGAGTCAAAATCTTCAAAGCCAGCATGAATAGGACACTCTGAAATTTTGTAATGAACAGTAAGGTCCATTTCTTGAAAAATATCATTTAACCTTTTTACTTGTTGAGTGTTAGTGCAGAGAATGTAATTAATAAATCCATTTTTGTTATTTTGGTTAAGATGCTCAACAAGAAGATTAAATTGCTTATTGAAAATTGGGTGTGGAGACTGTTTGAAAACTAAAGAATCAGAAATTTTTATAAAGTCACTTTTATTTAATAATAAATGAGAATAATCATCAAAACTTTTAATTAGTTGCTTTGAATTGACAAATAATTTTTCTGGAGGATACTGTAAAATAGAATCAGATTTAGAATAAATATTTTGAGCTTTATTAAATAAAGTATCTAATCTGTTTAGAGTATTGTCAATATTTGAACTTATCACAGTACTGGATTCGGGAAGAACATCTATGATGGTCTTTCTTTTATCAGTAAATGAAATTATAGAAGTGTTCGGTAACAAATCGATCACTTCAAGACTAGAAATAGAAAGCTGATTTTTAACATCAAAAGTTCTAAGACTTTGAACTTCATCTCCAAAAAATTCTATTCTATATGGGTGATGGTTTGAAAAAGAAAAAACGTCTATAATACCTCCCCTAAGAGCAAATTCTCCAGGAGCACTAACAAAATCAACTCTTTCAAAGCCATATTCAAACAGACTCTCATTAATAAAATCTAAAGAGACACTCATCCCTTTTTTTATCGTCAAAGTGTTTTTTTTCAAAGTATGCTCAGAGATTATTTTTTCTGAAATAGCATCAGTGTAGGTAACTATTATTTTTGCATTTTTACGAGTAAGTTGTCTCAAAACAGAAGATCTTAGGAGAACATTGGAGTTGTCAGTATCTTCTGTGGAGTATGCTTTTCGATAGCTTGCCGGAAAAAATAATACATTTTTCTCGCCAACTAAATATTCTAGATCATTAAGATAATAAGCAGCCTCCTCAGCTTCTGAAAAAATTAATAAAAAAACTTTAGGAGATTTGTTAAATTCATTTGCCAACCGAAAACTTAATCCCGAACCTATCAATCCTTTAACTAGGAAGTTCTGCTTTTGTTTAAGCATATTACCAAGTAAAACTTGATTTTTGTCATTAAAGGAGATTTCAAACAAATCGTTTTCTAAAAATTTTATCAAATATAGCTTCTTCTTCTGATTTTTCTTAAGTCTATTATAGCTCTATTGTTTATTTATTCAGTGTTAGTTAATAAATGATTAAAACAAACTTAATTTCACTAACAATAATGATTTATTTTTAGACTCATAAAGTTTAAGTATGTATCTCATTTTTGACACGGAAACTACAGGACTACCTAAAAAGTGGAAAGCTCCCTTGACGGATAGTGATAATTGGCCAAGATGTGTTCAAATTGCATGGCAGCTTCACGAGAGTAATGGTGATTGTGTTTCTCATGAAAATTTCATAGTTAAACCTGATGCGTATGATATCCCTTATGATTCAGAAAAAATACATGGAATTTCAACTGCATTAGCTGAAGATGATGGAATTGATCTTATAGATGTACTAAAGAGTTTTGAAGTTGCTCTAAAAAAAGCAAAATTTATATGTGGTCATAATGTAAGTTTTGATTTAAATATCATTGGAGCAGAATTTTTAAGATTAGGGTTTGATAATTTATTTGAGGGAATTCCTATAATAGATACATGCACAGAAGAAACAGCGAGTTTGTGTAAGATTTCGGGAGGTAGAGGGGGTAAGTTTAAACTACCAACTCTTATTGAATTAAATAAATTTTTGTTTAACGATAGTTTTGATGAAGCTCATAATGCAACTGCCGATGTAGAAGCAACAACAAGATGTCTTTTTGAATTAATAAGAAATGAATCGATAGCACCGAATGCATTTAATGGTGAAACCTCGTATTACAGATCAGTTCAAGATAATTTCAAATCCTCTATGAGACCTATTGGTCTTATTCATGTTAATTTAAAAAAGGCATCAGAAGCGTTAATTAAAGAAGAAGTTTCTTCAGGTATTGAAATTATTTCAAATGATACCAAAGTAGAATTACTTGAAACCCCTTTTGTTCATTTACATGTTTATTCTCAATTTTCTGTACTCCAATCTACTTCCCAAATACCAAAGCTAGTTGAAGCAGCACAAAAAAATAATATGCCGGCTTTAGCATTAACAGATAAAGCAAACCTAATGGGAGCTTTCCACTTTATAAAAGCTGTCAAAAATCATAATAGTCTATTAGAAGATAAAACAAAAGAAATTAAACCAATTGTAGGTTGTGAATTTTATGTTTGTGAAAATCATAAAGATAAAACTAGAAGAGATGATGGATATCAAGTGGTTTTTCTTGCAAAGAATAAAAATGGGTATCATAACTTATCTAAAATGAGTTCTTTAGCATACACATCAGGATTTTATTATGTCCCAAGAATTGATAGAGAGATAGTTGAACAATACAAAGAGAATTTAATTATTTTAACAGGTAATTTATACGGAGAAATTCCATCAAAAATTTTAAATATTGGAGAACGTCAAGCTGAAGAAGCACTATTGTGGTGGAAAAACCTATTTAAAAGTGATCTTTATATTGAATTAATGCGCCATGATCAAGAAGATGAAAAAAGAGTAAATAAAGGATTAATAGCATTATCTATTAAACATAACGTTTCCGTTGTAGCTTCTAATAACACATATTATACAAACCAAGAGGATGCAAATGCACATGATATTTTATTATGCTTAAAAGATGGTGAAAAACAAACAACACCAATAGGAAGAGGGAGAGGATTTCGTTATGGCCTTCCAAATCAAGAATATTATTTCAAGTCTCAAGAGCAAATGAAAGAGATTTTTAAAGATATTCCTGAGGCAATATTTAGCTGTTTAGAAATTATCTCTAAAATATCTTCATTTGATTTAGCGAATGAAGTTCTTCTTCCAAAATTTGAAATTCCTGATGAATTCGAATCAAAGAATAATGATGGTGTTGAGAGAGAAAACGCTTATCTAAGATATTTAACTTATAAAGGAGCGGAAAAAAGATATCCAGAGCTGCCTAAAGAAACTTCTGATAGATTAGATTTTGAATTAGAGGTGATCTCAAATACAGGTTATCCAGGATATTTTCTTATTGTTCAAGACTTTATCTCAGCTGCCAGAAGTATGGATGTTTCTGTTGGTCCTGGAAGAGGTTCAGCTGCTGGATCTGCTGTTGCATATTGTTTAGGAATAACAAATTTGGATCCGATTAAATACAATTTACTTTTTGAGAGATTTCTTAATCCTGATAGAGTAAGCCTTCCTGATATTGACATAGATTTTGACGACGAAGGTCGTTCAAAAGTTATTGATTATGTAATTAAAAAATATGGTTCTAAGCAAGTTGCTCAGATTATAACATATGGAAAAATGGCTGCAAAATCATCTATAAGAGATACTGCAAGAGTCTTGGATTTACCGCTAGGAGATGCTGATCGAATTTCAAAATTAGTTCCTAATTTAAAATTAAGTCAAATTTTTGGAGGATCTGACAGCTATCTTAAAGAACAAGTTAGAGGAGGGGATGAATTCGCAAAAGTCAAAGAATTACAATCTTTATATAAAGGAGATGACCTAGCAGGAAGAACTTTACAGCAAGCAAAAATTCTAGAAGGTTCTCTGAGAAATACTGGAATTCATGCTTGTGGAGTAATTATAACTCCTGACGACATAACTAAATTTGTTCCTGTTGCTACTGCAAAAGACTCTGATTTAGTTGTAACTCAATTTGATAATTCTGTAGTTGAAGATGCAGGGTTATTAAAAATGGATTTTCTTGGATTGAAAACTTTAACCTTGATTAAAGACACCGTAAAGCTTGTTAAATATAAACACAATATTGATCTTAATCCTGATAAGTTTCCGCTAGATGATGAAAAAACATATTCTCTTTTTCAGCGTGGAGATACAGTGGGAATTTTTCAATATGAATCTGCGGGGATGAAAAAATATTTAAGAGACTTAAAGCCAACAGTATTTGCAGATTTAATAGCAATGAACGCTCTATATAGGCCTGGACCACTTGAGTACATTCCAAGTTTTGTTGCTAGAAAAAATGGAACCGAACAAATAAGTTTTGATCTTCCTGAAATGGCTGAGTATCTTGAAGAAACATACGGGATAACTGTTTACCAAGAGCAAGTTATGTTATTATCACAGAAGCTGGCTGGTTTTACTAAAGGTGAAGCAGATTTATTAAGAAAAGCAATGGGGAAAAAGATTTTCTCATTGTTAGAAAAATTAAAACCAAAATTTCTAGAAGGAGGAAAGGAAAGAAACCATCCTAAAGATATTTTAGAAAAAATATGGAAAGATTGGGAAGCTTTTGCTTCCTATGCATTTAATAAATCACATTCAACTTGCTATGCATGGATTGGTTTTCAAACAGCATATCTTAAGGCGCATTATCCAGCCGAATATATGGCAGCAGTACTATCTAATAATATGAATGACATTAAACAAGTTTCTTTTTTCATGGAAGAATGCAAACATATGGGGTTAGAAGTTTTAGGGCCTGATGTAAACGAATCTTTCTATAAGTTTACAGTAAATGATAATCAAGCAATACGTTTTGGCATGGGGGCGGTCAAAGGAGTTGGAAAAGGAGCGGTTGAAACTATAATTCAAAACCGGGAAAAAGGCAACTACGAATCAATTTTTGACATGTCTAAAAGAATAGACCTACGTGCTGCAAATAAAAAAACATTTGAAAATTTAGCATTAGCTGGAGGGTTTGATGGTTTTTCTCCTCATAGAGCACAATATTTTAATCCAGATGGAGACGGTGTAATGTTTTTTGAAAAAGCTATGCGATTTGGAGCTAAATATCAGCAAAATCTAAACTCATCTCAGATTAATTTATTTGGAGATGAAGACAATTCTACTTATCAAGAATTAAGTATACCTGAATGTGATAAATGGGAGAAATTAGATTTACTTAAAAAAGAAAAAGAAGTCGTCGGAATATATATATCTGCTCATCCTTTGGATGAGCACTTAAGAGCTATAAATCTCTTTTCTTCTGCACCACTTAACATCCTAAATGATATAGATTCTTTAATAAATAAAGATCTATACTTTACTGGGATTATTAATGATTTTGACAAGCTTACTTCCAAGAATGGAAACGGATGGGGTAAATTTATTTTAGAAGATTTTGATGATCAACATGAATTTAGAATTTTCGGAGAAGAGTATCTAAAATTTGCTCACTTTATAGATTTTAATTCAATAGTTAGATTTAGGGTTTCAATAAGGGAAGGGTGGCGAAATAGAGAGACTGGAAAATTAGGACCTCCAAGAATGAAATTCTTACATTTTGAATTACTTGGTGAAACAATTAAAACTAACTCAAAAAAACTTATTATAAGCTCTAACCTTAAATCTTTAGACCAGGATAGTATCGATAATATTAAAAATATTTTCAATCGATATAAAGGTGAAAAACCAATTGGATTTGAGATATATCATCCAGAAGATAAAATAAAAATTACATTAAATAGTCGTAAACAAAAAGTAGATGTTTGTGATGACCTTTTAGATGAATTAGATTTAGCTTCACTAAAGTATAGAATAAAATGATTTACAATAAAAATACTATTATTAAAACAAATAAATATTGAGGTTATTCGAAATAATTTTAGCTAATTTTGTGGTAAATATATTGTTATGGCATTAGAAATTACAGATTCAACATTTGAAGAGTTAGTTTTAAAAGCAGATAAACCTGTTATGGTTGATTTCTGGGCAGAATGGTGTGGACCATGTAGAGTGGTTGGACCAATTATGGATGAGATAAGTACTGATTTTGAGGGTAAAGCAATAGTTGGAAAATTAGATGTAGATTCAAATCAAGAATTTGCTGCTAAATATGGAGTTAGAAACATTCCAACTGTTTTGGTCTTTAAAGACGGTGAAATAGTAGGAAGGCAAGTTGGTGTTGCTCCTAAAGCTACATATGCAGAGTCATTAAACGCGGCTATGTAAATTGTTTTAAGTACAAAATCAAGTGTATATTTTTGTTATATAGATTTGGGTAAGTCAAAATCCAGTGTATATTTGCAATCGCTAATCACGGTCTGGTAGTTCAGCTGGTTAGAATACCTGCCTGTCACGCAGGGGGTCGCGGGTTCGAGTCCCGTCCAGACCGCAATCATCGTTAAAATTATAACTCCTTGATTACCAAGGAGTTATTTTTTTACATGGTTCGAATCACTTCCAATATTATATAACTATTTTTTATATACCGTGTTGCCCACAGTATATTTTATCTCTCCGTTTTGATAAAATCATATAATAAACTCCAATATTGCCAATCAGGAACATCATTACCACGTTTCAGCCCCCATTTCACAAGAGTTGGTAGTTTGTGCTTATGTGCTACTACAATATTTAATTTTGGAATCACAGTTATAAATTGCCCTCCATAGCCAGTTGCAGAATAGGCTCCTTCAAAATCTGGATGGTGTTTAAAATTATCTATTAACCACCACATATAGCCATATGAAAATTGAAAAGGACTTGATTCGTCCCTTCCATATCGTTCATTGACTGTTTTAGTTGGGGTCACTGTCTTTGTAATTTTTTCAATCCAGTCTCTTGAAACGAGTTGTTTACCATTCCACTCACCTTTGTTGAGCATTAATTGACCAATTTTAGCCATATCTCTTACAGAAATATACATATGATAAGCTGGATATCTTGATTTGCTTTTTTTATATTGTTTTTTTTGATTTTTAATATTCCAATCCTGAAAACCAAGTGGTATAGCTAACTGTTCCTCAAGTTCTTGATAAATATTTTTGCCTGTTTTTTTTTCAAAAATATAACCTGCAACATTGTAGTCCCAATTGTTATAAACGAAATATTCTCCAGGTTTTACCGAACCTCTTTCTAAGATATTGTCTTCATCATAACCAGCATTAGCTGGTTCAAGGAAAACTCCGGAACGAGAATTTATTATATGGTCAACAGTTGCGGACTTCTCTATTTCTAAAAGACCGTTATCTTCTTCAATCCCTATTTCTCCAATAGTTTGATACAAATCAATTGTTCCATTATTGACATACTTGCCATAGAGAATACTTAAAACACTTTTTCGACAAGATGCTAAGTAGCTTAAATCTTGTACGTCTCCATACTCAAAAATAATTTTACTATCTTTTAGGATAAGCATGCCTGTTGTTGTCAAGTTATTTTTGATGTGACTTGTTAATGAATCCAGTTTTTCTTGTGTAAATCCTGTTCCGTTTAATGTTGTGTGTTTTTCAAAAGGAACTCCTTTAAACTCTGTTCTATTAGAACTACAACCGAGAATTAGTATTGTTGTGCAAAATGTAATTAAAATTTGTCTCATATTTTAGTAATTATAGTGAAGTACAGACTTTTATTTTTGTACTAAAACCGCTATTATTTTTATACATTGTTGGCAACAGTATTTTTAATCGGATTGTTTCTCTTTCAGTTCGTGTATTTTTGAAATCTTCGTTATGGCATTTATGTTTTCAGGGTTCAGAGCTAACGATTTAGCCAAGTTTATTATAGCGTTATTCCAATCCTCATTTATATAATAGGCCTCTCCTAAACTATAGTATATATTCGAGTTGTTAGGCATTAAAGTTGTTCCGTACTGAAAAACCTTAATTGCTGCATCTGCATTTTTTTTATCAATTAACCATTCATATCCAATAGGGTTTAGAATTTCTGCAAATCCCATGGCATTAAATTCTTCTTCACTTATGAATTTTTTCAGTTTCTTGTTCAAATTTACTTTCGAACTCATCCAACTTTTTCCAAATGGCCCTTAACTCGTTTATTCCATCCTTATTAACATCAGTATTTACTAGAAGGATTTTACCAATTTTAGTTTTAGCATTAAAAAACATTAAGGTAGTAACTCCAGGATCACCTCCAGTATGACCTATTTGTCCTTGAGCTGACGATCCCATAAAAATACCCATATTGTATTCATCATTGTAGGCGTTGTCATTTCTTTCTTTATGATTTTCATCATTCAAATTAGAGTTAAACAACTCATCATAATTTTCTACCTTCAAGATTCTACCACTCCCACTGTAGCCGGAAATTAACTCTGATAAATATTTTCCTAAATCACTAGATGAAGTAATTAAACCTCCATCAGGATATGTTATCAATTGATAAAAAGCTAATTCAGTTTCTATATTTGAGTAAAGAATTGAATGTTTTGAAAAATCCACTTCATCAAAAGACCAACCAGTATTAGACATTCCTAATGGTTCAAAAATGTATCTTTTTGTTAATACGTTAAACGGTTCTCCCATTGCATTTTCTAAAACCAATGCGGCTAATCCCGCAGCAATGTTAGAATATTCGAAGATTTCTCCGGGGTTATTTTTTAAAAAATTATTTTTTTTATACCACTTACCTTTTTTATTCAAAATATTTTTCAAAAAAACAGATTGAGTCATCATTTCATTAGGAGATCGAAAATTTCTATTCACTTTAGCCTCTCCGTTGTTTTCTTCTTTGAGAATATACCCATTCTTCTCATACCTGGATGGATCTCTTATGCTTGAAGTGTGTGTTGCTAATTGTCTAATGGTTATTGGTATGTTTGGAAAATATGGATTAATTACTTTAAAAGGTAGAAAATCGTTAATAGGGTCATCAAGATTAAGATAACCGAGTTCTTGAGCTTTCATCAAGGTAATTCCGATAAAGGTTTTTGAAATTGAAGCAATATTTTGAATTGTATTTGCTGTATATTTTTTATTTTCTTTCCTGTTTGAATACCCAAACCCTTTTTCAAATAGTGATCCATTTTGATTTACAATAGCCACAGAAAATCCATTAATATGGTTTTGACTATAAATTTGTTTTAAGTCGTTGACCAATAGTTTCGAAATTGAATCATTTGCTTGTGCATAAGATTTATAAAACAAACCATTCGATATAATTACAATTATGATAAGTGTATTTTTAAGCATACTTATATTTACTATATTTAATTATTAATTAAACCTAGTTTAAATTAAAGATCAATAAAAATCCAATATAAAGACTATTTTAATTTATTTTCCTTTTTGTACTGAAAATACTTCTCAATCTATTTCTCAATTAAAATTCAGAATGATATATTTAAACCGAAATTTAGTACTCCCCTCAGGTAAATAGTTCACTCATAGAGTTTTTAGTTTACTCACTGAGTACAAAAATCAACAAATTTAGTACTCATTGAGTACACACATAATTTGTAATTGTCTGACTAATATGTATTTACGGTTGGGTTCGAGTCCCGTCCAGACCGCAATAATAATCTGTAATATCTTTATAAACAAGGTATTACGGTTTTTTATTTCCTATTATGGCAACATATTGGCAACAAATCATACAAGCTTCAAATTCTAAAGTTCCATTATACACACCTCTAATATATCCATTTGAAT